>SXGQ01467632.1_pt1 | contig 41551 bp, 38 predicted proteins | sample 3178371 | NCBI WGS metagenome assembly SXGQ01 (sample SAMN11356859, study PRJNA531348) | freshwater metagenome | isolation source: freshwater sample F1-20 | place: China: Fuxian Lake, Yuxi | collected 2017-12-25
ATTGATCTGAATAATTGCGCGGCCTTTCATGGTGTCCATCATTGCCCGACCTTCAAGACATTTCCTAAACGCCCTGCCAAAACTTCATAGTCAAACTCAGTTTCTGCACGTTCACGTGATGCACGAGCCATAGATACACGCAATGCATCGTCATCCAAAATGGCTGCAATCCTGGCTGCTACCGCCGCAACATCTGTGGGGTTATCAAGGACGAATCCGGTAACACCATCGAGCACTGCTTCTGCTGCACCACCACTGCGTCCAGCAACTTGCGGCACTCCACACGACGCAGCCTCGACAAACACGATGCCAAACCCTTCTTGTTCAAGACCGCCCCATCGATTGCGGCACATCATGGAAAAAATATCGGCACAACCATAGAGAAGTGGAAGGTCATCGTGGTCAACTCGACCAAGAAATGAAACAGGCGCACGAGTCTCTTTGGCAATTTTTTTTAATCGTGATTCATCGCGACCAGTACTCGCGATGACCAATTGCAGCTTGGGGCGATGCGGCGCAAGTTGTTCAACAGCCTTAATCAATGTGTCGAAACCTTTTCGTGGCACAAGACGGCTGATGCCCAGCACCACTTCTGCGTCTTCTTTCATTCCAAACTTCACCCGTGCGTCACGACGTTGCTCAGTTGAAAGCGGCACGAACCGTTTAGTGTCTACGCCCGGTGGCACAACAGTGGACGGCAATGCTCGACCAGCAGCATGCATGCCTTCTTGATCGGGATAACCACCAGCAGAAATGATGTGCTGCGCTCCACGCAAAACGTGACCAAGCACTTGTTTTGAGCCCGGCAACCGCCCAGGCACCGTGACCTCTGCGCCATGTAGCACCACCATGTACGGCAGTTTCAAAGACGGGCCGACAAGACCAAGTGGCAATGCTGGGTCGAGTACGACAAAGTCTGCACCGAAGTCTGCAGCCATTAAATTGATGCGTTGCACCATCCACGGATGAGGCAACAAGACTGGCTCACGCGTGCGTTCGATGCGATATGGCTGGGCAGCATCGAACTCTGCTGCGTTGGTGTGTGGGCTAGTGAGAACTGCAAATGAATCTGGCGGAAGTCGTCGCCACCATTCCCACAACAACGACTGGATGCCACCGATCTTTGGCGGAAAATCATTGGTGACAAGAAGGTGCTTCATAGGTCGTCTCGCAAGGTTGGCAGATGTGACAACTCTTCAGCAACAACTGGGTCTTCATCGTGTTGTGGCACATACGCCACTAGACCCAAACGCGCAGCTGCCCAAATGGCTTGAGCACGTAGCACTGGTTCGGCACTTGTTGTGTATTCCTGCAATGCAGCGTGCACCCACGCATCTGTTGGTTGTGCAGTGTTACCCATGATGATGAGTGCGTTTCTACGAATCCATTGCGGATTGCGTTCATGGATGTACCAACTCTCACATTCCTGCAAGATGTCGGCATCAGACGACTTGAGAATCCACTGCGTCTCTATGGCTCGCCGCACCGGTGAGCGCACAGTGACAGGCACAGACCACCGTTGCGTATGCGGACACGAGGATTGACAATCATCGCAACCATATATACGACTACCCAGTGCAACACGAAAACGTCTGTCGAAGACTCCGGGCTTTTGCAAAAGCCACGACAAGCAACGATTTGCATCGATAACTCCGGGAGCCGCAATGGCATCGGTGGGACATGCAGGAATACACCGCGTGCACGTACCACAAGAATCAGCAACAGGTTCGGACAACGGAAGCTGCGCAGTAGTGACCACACAACCCAAAATAAAATAACTACCCGCCCCTGGAATAAGAATATTGGAGTTCTTTCCGAACCAGCCAATGCCGGCGCGGTATGCAATCTCTCTATCAACGATGGCATTGTCATCTGCAAAAACAACCGCGCGATGACCATCAGTGCGTAATTGGTCTTTCATTGCGGTCAAGGCTTCTCTCATCTGATGATGAGCATCGAACCATGCGTATCGAGCAATATGTGCCGGCGTGCCAAGACCTTCATCGGCATCTTCTACAAAATAGGAATACGCACCCACGATGATGGTGCGAGCGTCTTGAACTATGAGCGACGGAGTCGTAGAACGAACTGGATTACGAAACGTGAACTGCATGTCGTTCACGAAATCGTTGTCAATGCGTTGCTGGATCTGTTCCCTGGCGCGGTCAAGTGGATCTACTGACGTGACCCCGACTGAATGCAAACCTGCACCAAGTCCGATGGAACGCAAAGATGTCCAGTAGGCATCGCCTGCGGGAACTGGGCCGTCGATAACGCGGCGTTTTTTGCGTTCTGGATTAACCGACTGCACGGTGCCGTAGCGTAGGCACCAAACCCGCCTGAGCGAGCACTCTAATTTCACGAAGTTCTTGCAAGTTGAGAATGACAGCCCCGTCTGTGGGTTGATCGCACAACACACTCATCATGCAATCACTACATGCGTCTGTGTTTCTCATGACGCATGTATCGCAAGAAATCATGAGAATGGGTTGTTCTGGGCTCTGACCGGGCATCTGTGGCGTTGTTTCCATACCCGTACCCTGACGACAGGGTGTACCAAAGTTGCCCTACAGGACCACGGCTCCGTCGAAATCAATGTGCAGAATCTCGATGCGACCCCCGTCAGGTAACGCTTTCGAGACATCTGATACTTGTTCTGCGGCACACATAATGGCAACTGTTGGCCCAGAGCCCGACAGCCAACTACACCATGCTCCAGCGTTCAGCCCAGCGGTGAGTGCTTCTTTGCAAGCAGGCGAAGTAGCGAACCGAATGTCCTGATGAATGCGATCGCGTGTCGCTTCCTTCAGTAAGCCCACATTGCCAGTGGCAAGCGCGGTGACAAACATGGCGCAATGAGCGATATTGAAGACCGCATCATTGAGTGCAATTGTTGGTCCGATTTTTCCGCGCGATTCATTTGTTGAAGTGATGAAATCAGGAATCCACATCACAAAGGTGGGAGACAACGACACAGGAACTTGTACAACCGTGTTTTCAGAGGTGATGACTACCCCACCGTGCAGCGAGGGAGCGACATTGTCAGCATGACCTTCTAGTTCAGTTCCAATTTCTACAGCGCGTGAAGATTCGCGGTTCCATGCAGAACCGACTTGCTGAATCTCTGCAGCAATGATTCCGCCAACTCGAACAGCACCACTAAAACCAAGCCCTCGACCCATGGGAATTGCATTTCGCACCCAAATGCGACCAACACCGCCGGCATGTGCAAAAGCAATGTGAGCAGGGTGCGTCTCGTCGGCGATCGACGCATCACTTGGCATCGGGTCTGCATCGACAACACCAACTTCGGCGTACAACGAGAGTGCTAAACCCAAGGCGTCGAACCCTGGTCCTAAGTTTGCAGATGTTGCGGGAACACGAACGCTCACGGCTAGAACACCATTCGCGCTAATTGACGCGAGCTCTCTTCAGCAACAGCATGCAATACCCCAGCAGCTGAACCTGAATCGATGGATGCACGTGCGCGCTCGATGCCATCCATGACATCTCCGGCAACGCCAGATACATACAGGGCACAACCTGCATTGAATGTGACGATGTCGCGAACGGCGCCAGCCTTTCCTGCAAAAAGTTCTTTCATAGTCGCCAAGTTCTGAGCCGCATCTCCACCACGCACATCTTCCAATGTTGACGAGGCGATTCCAAATTCTTTTGCATTGATCTCAAACTCAGTGACTATGCCATCTTTTAGTTCAAACACAGTGTTCGGGCCACTCACTGCTAATTCGTCGAGCCCACCGTGGCCGTGAACCACCCATGCGCTCGTGACACCCCGTGTAGACAGCGCCCCAGTCATCGCAGCCATCATCTTTGGCATGGCAACACCGACCAACATGTTGGCAATCGGCGCTGGATTTGCCATCGGCCCAAGCAAGTTAAACGCAGTGGGAACTCCAATTTCACGTCGCGATGGCCCCGTGTATCGAAAAGCCGGATGAAACTTCGCGGCTAAACAAAAACCAAAACCAGTCTCAACAACACATGCTTCGACGCCGTTTGGGTCAAGTTCAATCGCAACGCCTGCTTCTTCTAACAAATCAGCAGCGCCACATTTTGACGACGCTGCACGATTGCCGTGTTTGCACACAGGTACTCCTGCACCTGCAACAACGAGAGCAGACATGGTGGACACGTTGACTGTATTGCTGTTGTCTCCACCAGTTCCCACAATGTCGATCGCGCGCTCTGCAAGTTCTGGTTTCAGATCTACGCGCATTCCAGCAGAACGAACGGCATGCAACATTCCTTCGAGTTCAACTACCGTCTCACCTTTGGCGCGCAGAGCAACAATGAACGCAGTCATCTGCGACGGAGTGGCATCACCATTTAAGATTTCAGTGATCGCGGCACCGGCCTGAGAACTGGTGAGGTCGCGGCGGTCCAAAAGATGCGCCAGAAGCTCAGGCCATCCGTTGAACTTCTCGTCGCGTGTCATCTACTAAGTATCTACGCCAAGCGACGCCGATGACGAATGATTCTTCGTCTTTCTTTATCGGTGGCACCACCCCAGACGCCATCCTTCTCACGAGTGGCTAGGGCGTACTCCAGACAATTAATCCGCACCGGGCACTCAGCACAAATGCACTTCGCTTCCTCAGCAGCATCTTCGGAGTCGGGAAAAAACACGCCAGGGTCAAGGCCGTTACAAGCCCCCTGCTGTCTCCATGACAATTCTGACCTGGACATCGCATACCCCCTCGATGTCGGGGCAACGCCCCTTGCGCCACATCGTATGTGTCCGTGGTCACAGATGTCTAATCCAAGGGGCTACGGGGTTTCCCCAGCAATGCCGTAGGCCCGAGCAATGACTTGCAACGGATGCTGCGGTACCTGGCCTGTTTGTTCGATGATCGCGGTGTTTGCAAGATGGCAGTCACCCGCGACAATTTCACTGCTGGCAGCTTCAATCTTTTCAGCAAGTTTTTTGGCGACTGGTAACGAGAACTGTTCATTGCCCGCTTTGAATCCCCACATCCCGTCCACGCCAGAGCACTGATCTATCAACGCGATGTCTGCTCCTGTCATCTTCATCAAGTCACGACTGAGCAGGCCAATGTTTTGCGCACGAAGGTGACATGGATTGTGGTACGAAATGGTCTCTGGAATGGTGCCAGTGAAATTCGTATCTAGTTCTGTTCCTTTTTCTGTGTGAAGGTTCATCAGATACTCAGATGAGTCGTATGTGTGTGCAGCAACAAGTTCCGCATCTGGTCCCCCGACGTAGTCCACATAATCCTTCTTCAAGATGTACCCACATGTTGGCTGTGGCACAACGATGTCTTTTCCTTCGCGCACAGCTTGAGCAAGAACAGTTACTTGCTTCTTGGCAACTTTAAGAAAACCGTCCATGTCACCGCTGTGCAGATACGGAGCACCACAGCATCTAGTGCCATCTGCAAGTGAACACTCAATGCCATTGCGTTCATACACCTTCACCAAGTCTTGACCGATGCCAGGCTGCAGATACTCAACTGAACAAGTAGGAAACACAACTACTGAACCTTGCTTTTTTGTAAGCACCGGGGCTACTCGCTTTGAGAACCACGTGCTGAATCTTTGCTTGGCATACGGCGGTAACAAACGCACTGACGAAACGCCCGTAGTTTTTTCAATCAACTTTCGCGCAATGGAACCGGGCTTAGCGCCAATCATCAAGTTTGAAATGGTGCTAACTGAGGTTGCCAGTATCCCTAATGCATCAGCGTGACCCAGAGTTTGCGTAGCAACACGCTTTCGAAGACTGACTTGACCATTTTCAAGACGCATTGCAGCGTGTCGAAGCATGAGGCGAGGAAAATCTATGGCGCTTTCGTGCAGCTCGGGAATGTACGGACAATTGTCGTAACACAATTTGCACTGGAAGCACTCGTCGGCAACTTGATCTTGCTGAGCCGGCGTCAATCTGCCGGCATCTTGATCTTCGTGCTGTTCTACGTAACTAAACAACGTGGGAAATGAGGAACACAACGTCAAACACAAACGGCAACCATTACAGACGTCGTATACACGCGTGAGTTCATCACGAACATCAGCCTCATCGATGTACAGAGGGTGCTTTGGGTCAAAAGTAATTGTCATTGTGGCGAGAGCGCTGCGAGTCCTTCACCGAAGCGAAGAGCGTGGCTCTTTTCTGCGCGAGCAAGAGATTCAAACCAGTCAGCAATTTCATCGAAACCTTCATGACGCGCAATCTGTGCGAAGCCTGGATACATCTGTGTGTATTCATATGTTTCACTGGCAATTGAGGCTTTGAAATTTGCTTCGGTTTCACCAATCGGCTCTCCGCTCAGTGGGTCACCAACTTCGGCGATGTATTCAAGATGTCCGTGAGCATGGCCCGTCTCACCTTCGGCAATAGAGCGAAACAGCGCTGCTGCTTCGGGGTGGCCCTCAATGTCTGCTACCTGTGCGAACCAGAGGTACCGACGGTTTGCTTGGCTTTCCCTAGCGAATGCCTCCAGCAAGTTTTGGTGGGTCTGACTGCCATTGATGCTTTGCATGACCGTGTCCTTTCGATTTGTACACATCACGCGTTACTGAAATAAATGCTACTAGTGCCAATCAAAATCAGTGTCGCGCACAACAGTTCTATTTTTTGTCGGTCAAGAGTTCTGCGAGTTCGGTAAATGCTCGTGAATACGGGGACGATTTACGCCACACGAGGCCCACTGTCCTATTTGGAGGGACGCCAACAAACTTGCGTGTCACGATGCCTCGGCCAGGTGCTGCTTCGATCTTTACAGCGCACTCAGGCAGCAATGTCACACCTAAACCTGCTGCGACCATCTGTGCAAGCGTTGCCATGCTTGTTGCCTGCACCTCACTTGGTTCACTAAACACCAAGCGACACACATTTGTCACTTGATCTCGCAAGCAATGGCCCTCCTCCAAAAGAATGACTCGCTCATCACGCAAGACATCTAATTGCAGCGGAGATTTTCCCTTCGCCAATGGATGTGACTCAGACATCGCGAGGACAAAGTTGTCTAACCCAATTGATTCTGTTGCGAATTCTTCTGAACCAATTGGCAATGCCAGAAGTCCAAGATCAATAACTCCACGACGAAGAGAATTAAGAAGATTATTTGTCTGTAGTTCATGAATATGAAGTTCGGCTCTTGGGTGAGTGGCCATTACAAATCGCACAACGTTTGGCAAAACGTACGGAGCAAGTGTGGGAATGACTCCGAGACCGATTCGCCCGCGCAAATGCTCCCCTTCGTAATGAGTTGTGCCCACGAGGTCGTTCATCTCTCGCAAAATGATGCGAGCGCGTTCCACCACCTCAGTACCTTGAGTTGTAAGAAGCGCTCCACGAGATGACCGCTCAAACAGAGTGACACCTAGCTTTCGTTCAAGTTCCTTGATCTGAGCGCTGAGAGCTGGCTGCGAGACGAACTCTTCATCAGCGGCGGCCCCAAATGTGCCGGCATCGGCAATGGCCACGAGGTAACGCAGTTGTTGGAAGGTCGGCCATGACATAAGGACTTCTTATGATAACCCCAAGAAACAACTATTTGGCTTATGGCTATGGAACTGCGAGACTCTTTTTCATGAGTACACAAGAAACAAGTCAGTGCCCGTTCACCAGCGGCTCCTTTACAGCCGCCGATATGGGAACAGCCAATTTTAATTGGTGGCCAAACAACCTAAACATCAAGATCCTTCACAACAATCCGCAGACTGGCGTCCCACAGGACCCCGGCTTTAACTATGCAGAAGAGTTCAAGAAGCTTGATCTCGACGCAGTTGTGAAAGACCTCACCGTATTAATGACCGACTCACAAGAGTGGTGGCCAGCTGACTACGGACATTACGGTCCGTTCTTCGTTCGTATGACTTGGCACGCAGCCGGTACATACCGCATTGCAGACGGTCGCGGCGGCGCAGGCACAGGCATGCATCGCTTTGCGCCACAGAACTCGTGGCCAGACAACGGCAACCTCGACAAGGCTCGTCGTTTGCTGTGGCCAATCAAGCAGAAGTACGGCAACAAATTGTCATGGGCAGACCTCATGGTCCTCACTGGCAATGTTGCAATGGAGTCAATGGGCTTCAAGACATTTGGTTTCGCCGGTGGACGCGCCGATGTGTACGAACCAGACGAGGCATACTGGGGTCCAGAAACAACATGGCTAGCCGATGAGCGTTATTCCGGTGACCGAGAACTTCAGCAGCCACTCGGTGCCGTACAGATGGGTCTCATCTATGTGAACCCAGAAGGCCCGAACGGAGTTGCAGATCCAGTGTTGTCCGCACGTGACATTCGCGAGACATTTGCCCGTATGGCAATGAACGACGAAGAAACAGTTGCACTTGTTGCAGGTGGTCACACCTTTGGTAAGGCACACGGTGCCGGCGACCCCGGTAAATACGTTGGTCCATCTCCCGAAGGTGCACCAGTGCAGGCAATGGGCCTTGGTTGGTTGAACACCATGGGCACAGGCCGCGGTGTAGACACCATCACCAGTGGTATCGAAGGCGCATGGACAACAAACCCCATTCAGTGGGACAACGATTACTTCAAGATTCTTCTTGAAAATGATTGGGAACTCACCAAGTCACCAGCAGGTGCACAACAGTGGATTCCAAAGGGTGGCGCTCTTGCAGGCACCGTGCCTGACGCACATGACGCATCACGCTCACATGCACCAATCATGACAACAGCTGACTTGGCTTTGAAGTTTGATCCTGCGTACCTCAAGATTTCTCAGGACTTCTATGCGAACCCAGACAAGCTTGCAGACGCATTCGCACGTGCATGGTTCAAGTTGACACACCGCGATATGGGTCCAAAGGCTCGTTACCTTGGTTCATTGGTTCCAAAGGAAGACCTCATCTGGCAGGATCCAATTCCAGCAGCAGGCAAGGCTCCAAAAGACAAGGACATCGCCAAGGCAAAGGCAGCAATTCTTGCAAGCGGAATCTCCGCTGCAGAGTTGGTGCGCACTGCATGGGCATCAGCATCTACATACCGTGGAACTGACAAGCGTGGTGGCGCAAACGGCGCCCGCATTCGTTTGGCCCCGCAGAAAGATTGGGAAGCAAACAACCCAGCAGAACTTGCAAAGGTTCTCGCTGTGTACGAAAAGCTCAGTGCAGACACCGGCATTTCTATTGCAGACCTCATCGTGCTCGGTGGTAACGCCGCAATCGAAAAGGCAGCAAAAGATGCAGGCGTTTCTGTTGAAGTGCCATTCACACCTGGCCGTGGCGATGCAACCGCTGCACAGACAGACGTAAATTCCTTCGCAGTGCTCGAGCCAACATTTGATGGTTTCCGTAACTACTTACGCGCAGGTCATGCACTTCCAACAGAACAACTTCTGTTGGAGAAGGCAGCATTGCTCACATTGACCGCCCCAGAGATGACAGTCCTTGTTGGTGGCTTGCGTGCACTCAATGCAAACTTCAAGCAGTCAGAACACGGTGTGTTGACATCAAAGCCTGGCGTGTTGACGAACGACTTCTTCGTAAACATCTTGGACATCAATATCGATTGGGCACCAACCGATAAGTCAGAAGAAATCTTCGAAGGTCGCAACCGCAAGACTGGCGCAGTCACCTGGAAGGGAACACGCAACGACTTGATCTTCGGATCGAACTCACAGCTTCGCTCCATTGCCGAGGTGTACGCACAGGACGATGCAAAGCAGAAGTTCGTTCGTGACTTCGTTGCAGCCTGGACAAAGGTGATGAACCTCGACCGGTTCTAACACTTAAAAACCAAGTGCAAGGATAAGACGGGCGAACCATTTGCGCCCTAGGCTCGGCAGTATGCCTTCTCAGCCTTTTGACCGCTCGTCTGCCTTACGGAACCTCGAAAACACCGAGTTCGACATGGTCGTAGTCGGTGGCGGTATCACGGGAGCTGGCGTCGCTTTAGACGCCGCTTCACGTGGCCTTCGCATAGCTCTCCTTGAACGTGATGACTTTGCGTCAGGCACATCATCGAAGTCGTCGAAATTGATTCATGGCGGTCTGCGTTACCTCCAACAAGGCGACGTACGGCTCGTGTATCAAGCACTTCGTGAGCGAAAAAGATTGCGCCGCAACGCACCTCATCTCGTTCACGTACTCCCCTTCATGATTCCGATCCTTACGAAAGATGGAGTCGTCTCACGCAAGATTGCCCGTGCACTCGGTTCTGCAATGTGGATGTATGACCTCACAGGTGGATGGCGCATTGGTCGCCTCCATCGTCGCCTCAAGGCTGACAAAGCATTTGCTCATCTCCCCACCATGCCAAGACAAAAACTTGCTTCGGCATATTTGTATTACGACGCAGAAGCAGACGACGCACGATTGGTGGTCTCGGTGTTGCGAACCGCAGCAGATAACGGTGCAACTATCGCCAATCGATGCGAAGTAGTAACCATCGATTCACCATCACGCACAAGCCATGTGATCACCGCGCGAGACACCATCTCTGGTGCCATACTGCGCATTTCCACACGTTCTGTTGTCAACGCTTCCGGCGTATGGGCAGACGATGTTCGTGCGCTTGACGAGAACTCTCACCCAGACACCATTCGCCCTGCAAAAGGCGTACACCTCACAGTGCCCTGGGAAAAAGTGCGCAACGACATCGCAGTCGTCATTCCCGTGCCGCGCGATCGCCGCAGTTTGTTTGTAGTGCCATGGATTGCCAAGGAAGACGGCACATACCAATACACATACATCGGCACAACAGACACCGATTACAAAGGCCCAGTAAACGACCCACAGTGCACACGTGACGACATTGAATATGTCCTTGCAGCATTGAATGCAAGCGTTACTACCGATGTCACTTTTGAAGATGTCAGTGGTGTGTGGTCGGGACTACGTCCACTTGTAAAGATGGACGACACTTCTGCAAAGGCAGGAAGAACAGCCGACCTCAGTCGCCGACACAGAGTGTTTACATCGGACAATGGTGTTGTCACCGTGACAGGTGGAAAACTTACGACGTACCGCGAGATGGCTGAAGACGCAGTTAATGAAGCATGCGAATTACTTAACGTAAAGACCAAGAGTCGAACTCGCCGTCTTTCGCTTCGCGGCGCTAGCGGCAAACGCGCCCGTTCAACACATGCTGATCGCCACCTCGATGGACGCTTTGGAAGTGACTCATCAATGGTGAAACAACTCATTGAGCAAGATCCGACACTTGGTCAACCACTCGTTCCTGGCTTGCCCTACTTGCGTGCCGAAGCAGTGTTTGCAGTGACGCATGAGATGGCTACATCCATTGACGACATCTTGACTCGCCGTACACGTTCTCGTTTATTAGATCGCAAAGCATGTGTTGCGGCCACCCCAGCACTTGCAGACTTGGTTGCTCCGTTGCTTTCGTGGACACCCGAACAGCGCGCAGCAAATATTGCAATTTTCTTAGACGAGTGCGCACGCGAAGATGCAGCAGCACAAGTGACAGAGCAAGAATTCATCGATTCATACGGGGGCACCAAGTGAGCAAGTACACATTTCAGACCGCCACAACTGACCCGATTGAGTTTGGTGGCGACCCTGCACTTGCAACTGCCCACCTCTCCACGAATGCACCTGCACTTTCTCAGGACGACGTGACTGCGCTGTCATCCATTTGCGATACGAGTACTGACGCAGTCGACCGTGCGAAACATGGCCGCGACTGGTGGCCACTTTCCATGACTTGGTCATTGCGAAATGAAGTACCGCAGATTCCTCATGTGGTGTGTCGTCCGCGCACAACAAAAGAAGTTTCCTTGTTGTTGGCATATTGCAACGACCGTTCCATCGCCGTCACCCCATCGGGTGGTCGCAGCGGAGTATGTGGTGCCGCAATTCCACTTTCAGCCGGCGTATCACTCGACATGACATTGATGCAGGGAATCGAATCAATCGATGCCATCTCAGGCGTTGTTGAAGTTCTCTCTGGCACGTTTGGTCCTGATCTTGAAAAAGCAGTGCGTGAGCACGGCTTAACTATTGGCCACTACCCGCAATCATTCGATATCGCCACAGTCGGCGGTTGGGTTGCGTGTCGTGGAGCAGGCCAATACTCGACTCGATACGGAAAAATTGAAGACATGGTGCACGCGCTTGAAGCAGTGCTCGCAGATGGAACTGTCATCACAACTGGCGGCGCGCCAGCCGGCGCTGTTGGCCCAGACCTGTCTCAACTTTTACTTGGCAGCGAAGGAACCCTCGCAGTAATCACCCGAGTGTGGCTACGTGCACATCCGCTTCCTGAAGTTGAACGGCGTGGCGCCTACACATTCGACACTTTCTCAGAAGGCATCGAAGCATGCCGACGCATTATCCGTGCCGGAGCGACACCTGCAGTTCTTCGTTTGTATGACGGAGCAGAAAGCAAACGATCACACGGTGGTGACGGAACACGGGCCACCCTTCTTGTTCTTGACGAAGGAACGGAATCGATCGTCGATGGAACAATGGCCGTTGTTCACGACACCTGCTCTGACATGGGTGCAGCAACTGGTGACGTGGCATTAGTGGAAGCATGGATGCACCATCGCAACGACACAAGCGGCTTGCAAGGTCTCACGCGCAAGGGTTATGTGGTGGACACTATGGAAGTCGCTGCAAATTGGGGACACCTTGATTCAGTGGTTGAGGCAGTAGAAACAGCCATGCTCGCAATCCCATATGCAAGATCTGCAACATGCCACCTCTCGCATAGCTATATAGAAGGTGCGTGCGTGTATTTCACATTTGCAGCAAATCCGCCCGCTGAAGAATTCGAATCCACGTACCTTGCATTGTGGAAAGCAGGACAAACCTCAGCGTTGTCTTCGGGTGCAAACTTGTCGCATCACCACGGAGTCGGATACAGCCGTGCTGCATTTATGGAACAAGCACTCGGTTCATCGCTCGGAGTTTTGCGGTCCGTAAAGAAGGCACTTGATCCTCGAGGAATCTTGAACCCAGGCAAACTTGGGCTATGAGATCACTTGTTATTGATGTGGGCACAAGCGGACTGCGTGCCGCTGTCGTTGAAGCCGATGCATCAGTAAGCAATCTGCACTACGAAGAGTGTGCGCCGCACTCACCTGTCGGCGGACTTGTTGAGTTTGATGCAGTTGCCATGTACACCGCTGTCAAACGAGTATCACTACTCGCACTGCAGTCAGGCCCCGTGCAATCAGTCGGCATCACTAACCAGCGTGCTTCTGCAGTTGCATGGAGAGCATCTACTGGTCAACCAATTGGGCCGGCCATCGGTTGGCAAGACTTGCGCACTGTTGGCGAATGCATCATGGCTCGCATCGAACACGGCTTCACCTTGGCTCCAAATCAATCTGCAACAAAATATGCATGGATGCTTGCTAACTACATTGCCGACGAATCAGAACGCAGTAGCGACGACATCCTGATGGGAACAGTTGAATCATGGATCGTATGGAATCTCACGCAAGGTAAACACCACGTCACCGACCATACAAATGCTGCAGTAACAGGACTCACCGTTCCCACTGGCACATCATGGAATCAGAACGTCATCGATGTTCTGAAACTTCATACACATCAGTTGCCACGCATTGTCGACACCATGGGTTACATCGGCGACGCCACCGACCTTCCAGGTGCGCCACCGATTCACGCAATGGTGGGTGATCAACAAGGCTCGCTTGTCGGCCAAGGTTGCATCTCTCCTGGCATGACCAAAATTACTTTTGGTACTGGCGGAATGCTGAATGTCTTCACTGGGGACCGTGCGCCCGATTCTGCGCGTCGTAACGAAGGTGGGACATTTCCCATCGTCGCATTTAGCCAAAACGGTGCACTGTCGTACGCCACGGAAGCAATCATGTTGTCGGCAGGAACCAACATCGAATGGCTTCGCGATGACATGGGCCTGATTTCTTCTTCTGCAGAGTCTCACGACATAGCGTCACAGTGTGAGACCACCGATGGTGTCGTCTATGTTCCAGCGCTTCTCGGTCTCGGCACCCCCTTTTGGGATTACGGCGCACGTGGATCATTGTTTGGAATCACTCGAGGCACCACGCGTGCACACATCGTGCGAGCTGTTGTAGAAGGAGTAGCCCACCGCGGCGTCGATCTTGTAGATGCCGCAGAGAAAGACTCTGGACTTTCCATTGCTGAACTGCGTATTGATGGCGGCATGAGTCGTAACCCCACGTTTGTTCAGTCGCTTGCCAACGCATCTGGACGACCCGTGCGCGTCTCGCCCATCACTGAGGCAACCACCCTTGGCGCAGGCTTTCTTGCCGGCACCGCAGCAGGACAATGGTCACACCTAGAAGAGGCAACGAACGCCTCAACTGGCGCAACCGTTGTTTCACCATTAGGAACTCCAGGCATCTCCCGACAACAATGGGGAGAGGCGGTTTCTCGAAGCCGTTCTTGGATACCCGACCTCTCTGCGCTGGACTTCTAGTCTTAGAGAGCGAATAACGCCGAAACGATAAAGGATGCCCCCCGTGGACAATCACCAAGTTGAATCCCCAGAGTCGTCAGTGACCACACGTCGCCGCCTCCTCTCTGCCCTAGTTGCTGGTGGCGCTCTTGCGTCTGCTGCGCCAATACTTGCCGGCCGAGCATCTGCTGCCGGAGATGGAACCAATGCTCCATCTCGCGACCCTCGCGACAACAATGCGCTCAACAACGCTCTTGCACGTGAAGCACGAATGGTCGGCACGTATCGCTTGGCAGTTGCTGCAGCAGCCGCCGATGATGAAGTAGCTGGCTTAACGTTGATTCTCGATCATCACATTGCCTATGTACAGGCGATCAAGGGCTACCTCGGACCAGATGCAGAGGCCGCTCCGGAAACTCCATTGTCAAATCCGTCAGGTTCAGTCAAGTCGATGGCATCTTCGTTGGCACAACTTGAAGACCAAACCGCAACAATCCACACCGATATTCTTGCAATTCTTTCTGGCATGGGTGGCGCAAAAATAATTGCATCTATTGTCATCGTCGAAGCACGACACGCAGCAGCACTCAGCGTGTTCTCTGGTCTGACCCCACTTGCAGCATCTGGAAACTAAGGAATCGACATCATGACGAACTCCACCCCACACAACATCAACCGTCGCACCTTGTTGCGCTCCACTGGCATCATCGCTGCATCAGGCGCAGTTCTTGCCGCGTGCGGCTCAAGCAGTGCTTCAAAGACAATTACTCGCATTGGTGAAACACCTGAAATCACAAAACTCGGCGATGCCACTGTTACAGATGTCGTACTGCTTCGAACAGCAATGTCTGTTGAAACTATGGCTCGCATCATTTTGACTGACACAACTTTTGCATCGTTGGCCGAAAAGACTTCTGCTGCTGTTGTTGCTGGTTTTGCCAGAGCTCACACAGCACACCTGACAAATCTTCGCTCACTCATTTCTTCACGTGGCGGCGAAGCGTATGAAGAGCCAAACGAAAAGCTCATGGCCTCATATGGAACACAAGCACTTGGTCTTGTTGCCGACGGAAAAAATCCCGACGATGTCCTCCCTCTCACCCTTGCGATTGAAACCCTCGTTGCATCTATGTACCAATACTTCGTTTCACTCACAAACGAGCCAGCACTTCGTGCCAGCATGATTCGCATGGGAGCCCAGTCGTCACGTGCAGCAGCAGTAACAGCACAGTTGATTAATCCAGGTATCGGCGCATTTGCTCCGGGCGTCGATAAAGACGGTGTGGCAACGGTTGCAACCCTTCCGAGCGCATTTGGAGCACTCAACGCAGTGCAAGTTCAACTCGGGCCAGTGAATCCTGAAACAGGAAGTCGCACCACTGTCTCGATGGACACTCCAAGCCTCAACAGCTTTATTTACTAGACCTTTCCCTCCAGGTTCCTTTGACATTCGTGTCAAGCCAATAGTGCTGTTCGTAGTCGTACACTCATCTCGACGGTGAGTTGTTCGGATGATCGCGGTACAGCAATGTGCTGAGGAAAGTCGGGGCTTCTCAGGGCAACACGCTGGCGAGAGCCAGGTTGGGGCGACCTGACGGACGTGCAACAGAGAACAGACCGCCGATGGCTGCGCAAGCAGATCAGGTCAGGGTGAAACGGTGCGGTAAGAGCGCACCAGCATATGAAGCGATTCATATGGCTTGGTAAACCCCGTGTGAAGCAAGATCAAGCAGAAGGCTGGGCTGCCCGCCTGCCGCAAGGCAACCTTCGGGTAGATCGCATAGAGGGATGATCATCCATTGCGCAAGCAAGGACAAAACCCCGCTTACAGATCAACTCACCGTCACCCCACGGGCCGTAGATGGGCGGTCTCATTGAATCCCGACAGTGATGCACCACGTGCTGTCACTGCGACCCTGCAAATTGATGCTCGATCAAGATGCATTCGCCATGTTGTTTCAGGTCCAGTTCCCAACGCCCAAGTCACTGCACTTTTGATGGGAGACACATGACTCACAATCACAATGTGACGTTGTGTCGCTTCTTCACGCAACTCTTCTAATGCGGGTTGCACTCGTTGGTCGAGTTCCACCAACGTTTCACCGTTCGGTGGGCGAAAATGTGGATCCATTCTCCACTTCCCCCATTGCGACTGATCAATCGCAGACATTGCAACGCCATCCCATGACCCATAATCCAGTTCAATGAATCGTTCATCAATAACAACATTGGGTGAAATGGCTAAAGCGGTTTGCTGTGCACGAACGAGCGGGCTACTGACAATGCGAGCATCTGGAAAATGATGTCGAACATATTGCCCACACAGATCAGCTTGCTGTTGACCGATGCCATCGAGGTCAAGATTCATTCGTCCTTGCAAAAGAGACTGGGCATTCGCCGATGTCTGACCGTGTCGTAACAAAATAAACATTCTCAGCGCTCGATCAGTCGAAGGTGTCCGGTACGCATGAACTCGCGACGAACAGATGGCGTGGATAAGGAGTTCTCTCGCCACACCCATGCAATCAACAACGCCCCAATAATCTCAAAAATGAGGCTGAGGATTGGTCGATCCAAACTGGGAATTGGCGCGCCGTCAAAACCAATCCCAGCAAACGGCCACCAGAACACTTTCGTATTGTTAAAAGCGCCATCAAAGACGAGGTGAAAGAGCATGCCGATGGGTAACGCCAGCCATCGACGCCTTGTCAATGACCCTCGCCGTGCAGTCGCCATGACCACACCCAGCACAACAACGCTTCCTAATACTGAGTGAAAGACCCACGCGCCGCCACTCCACACGTCGATAATGTCTGGCGCAACAGAACCAAGTGCAAGAACTCGAAAATCAAAACGATCATCGCGAAACACGAAAAGTACCGCCACGGTGGCAGTGCCAATAAACCAGAGAAACATCACTGCAACCTTAGAGAGTTGTTAACCCGCGGGCGTGGTCTTGACTGTCGCTGGGATTCCTTTGGCGCAGTTATAGACATAAAAACGATACGGATCTACCCCAACGACGGGAGTGGCTGGGTTCGTATCGGTCGGGGCAATTGTGGTCCCCGGGTCAACGATGCTGACAACAGGACCCTTAAACACCGTTGTTGTGGGCGCCACCACTGGTGCTCCCGCAATTGTGGTGGTGGTTGCTACTTGGGGCGCAACGGTCGTTGTAGTTGGCACCACATTGGCAACTGCTCCGGTTGCGGATTTAGGAAGTTTTCCAGACACCAATTCTGCAATGCAGTCAACTCCGGGAAGATACAGACGTGTTGGATTACGAGTTGGGGGCGCTGGAGCATCCCAATTAAGAATTGGCAAGTCACTGTGTGCTGCATCCATGAAGGCTTTCCAGATCTTGACGGGGTATGCATTTCCTGTCACCTTTGCCACGCCATCGGCTTTGAACTCAGGAATGTTCACCATGGGCGTATAACCCTTGGGGTCTCCCACCCACACAGCAGTGGTCAATTGTTTTGTAAAGCCAACAAACCACGCATTGGTATTTTCATCTTGCGTTCCCGTTTTGCCAGCCGCTGGACGCTTGTTTGCGAGTGGATCGCGCCGAGCAGTACCCACAGTCAAAGTTTTTTTCAGAATGTCGACTTCTGCGTCGGCGACTTCTTTTGAGATCACTTGTGATGGTGCTGCTTGGTGCTGAAACAGAACTCCACTTGGTCCTTCAATCTTTTCAATGAAATAGGGCTCGTGATGAACACCGCCGTTAGCAATAGTTTGAGCACCCGATGCCATGTCGTATGCACTGAACTCATTTGCTCCGGTGGAGAAACTTGCATACGGCTGAATCTTGTAATTGTCGCGCGTGAGATACGGCGATGACATCACACGGTACGAAAGATTGACCACTCGATTGAGGCCCACAATTTGGGCAAGTCGTGCGTATGCGCAGTTGATGGAAAGCCACGTTTGTTCTGCCAATGGAGACACCGGATGGCTGACACCCTTCGTTATTTTGAAAGGTTCTTCTGGTAAGCCAGGATTGGGCAAAGTGCAAGGAAGCGTTCCATCAATCAGATCGCTTGCCTGCACGCCTGCTTCGAGCGCAGCTGTTAACACAAACATCTTGATGACCGAACCAGTTTGGCGACGACGCAATGCGAGATTCACCTCAGTTCGTCCGGGCACAAATCCGGGCCCGCCTACTAAGGCTCGCAGCGCACCAGTTGAGGTTTCAAGAGAAACGAGCGACGATTGAATTCCCGTTCGGTTTGCTGGCAACTTTTCTTTGGCGGCTTTCTCTGCTTTAGCTTGAGCCACTGCATCAAGAGTCGTGGTCACCGTTATCCCACCACGATAAATAGCGTTGTAGCGCTCTTGATACGTGGAACCCAACGCAGAAAAATACTTGGGGTCATTCAACAATGCATTACGAACCATCTCTGTGAAATACGTACGGCTCGTTGGTCGTTCGGGCGCATCGGTCACAGACTCTGGCGGCTCCCATGCTGCAAATGTTGTGTCTCGTTCATCTGTGGTCATTAGAGCAACATCCACGAATCGATCAAGAACCTGAGCAAAACGCCGGCGTGACTGCTCTGGACGACGGATGGGATCAAACGTCGTCGGTGCCCGGACCAGTCCCGCAAGAAACCCCGCTTCAATCAATGTCAGATCGGCCACTTTCTTTTGAAAGTACACATCAGCAGCGGCTTGTATTCCATACGCATTGTTTCCGAAGTACACGGTATTGAGATACCGCTCCACAATCTTTTCTTTCGACACAGTCTTTTCAAGCATCACCGCATAGCGCGCCTGCAACACCTTGTATCGACCATCTCGAGGTAAGCCCACGAGATATTCGTTCTTTACAACTTGCTGGGTAATGGTGGAAGCACCTTGCCGACCACTAGAGAATTGGAAGTTAGAAAGTGCGGCTCGTACCAATGCACGCAGGTTGACGCCTTTATGGTTTTTGAATCCTGTGTCCTCCACTGCAAGAAGTGCGGCCACCACATGCGCGGGGACTTGTTCAATCAGAAGTGGCTGGCTGTTCTCTAATTCAAAAACACCCACTTGTTGACCATTAAAGCCAAGGATCTGAGAGCGAGTAGCAAGACCACCAAACCCTCCGAGCTCCACAGGCACCTCTTCATGAGCATTCACGATTCTCCAGGCCTGAGGTGCCATGCCAACGATGGCGCCACTCAGCAGCATGGCGCTTGCCACCAATGCAACAACAAATCGAAGCGTCCAGTTCGCGGGAGAATTCACAACATAAACACCGTAGTTCTCGCTTCTCTCAGCACTGCGTCACCCTTAGTTGGTACGGTTAATTCATGTCATCTTTCCCACATCGCGGTTTTCGCTTCGGCGTTCAAGTATCAAAAGAAACGTCAGCACGTGGCTGGGCCGAACTTGCCCGTCGTGCAGAGGGCACTGGGTATGACGTCTTTACGATGCCTGACCACTTCACCGATCAACTGGCCCCAATCCCCGCCCTGATGGCCGCTGCAGATGCCACTACGAAATTGCGCATTGGCGCTCTCGTTTTTGATAACGATTACAAACACCCAGTGGTACTCGCCAAAGAATTGGCAACGATGGACCTTCTCTCAGACGGTCGCGTCGAAATAGGTCTTGGTGCAGGCTGGATGATTAGCGATTACGAAGAAGCAGGAATGCCATACGACTCGCCAAAAATTCGCATCGATCGATTCATTGAAGGAGTTGCTGTGATTCGCGGCGCAATGGCCGATGGTCCATTTTCTTTCTCCGGTGACCATTACAACATCACCAATTACAACGGCCAGCCAAAACCCGTTCAAAAACGCCCTCCCCTTCTCATCGGTGGCGGCGGCAAGCGAGTGTTGTCCTACGCAGCACGCGAAGCAGACATCATCGGCATCAATGGAACATTGACAGCTGGCGTCGTGGGGCCAGAAGCACTCTCCACCATGACTGCAGAATCTGTCGACGAAAAAGTAGCCATCGTGGCTGCCGCCGGAGCACATCGACTGAACGACATCGAGATGAATATCCGAACTTTCTTCGTAAAGGTCACAGACGATCGTGAAAAGACTATTGAAGGCATCTCTTCCATGTTTGGTGTCGCGAAGGAAATGATTGACGCATCGCCGTTCGCTCTCATCGGCTCCGTGGAATCATGCATCGAGCAATTGCTTGAACGACGTGAGCGTTGGGGCTTTAGTTACACAATTGTTGGTGCCGAAAACATCGACGAATGTGCACCCATTGTTGCTGCACTTAGCGGCAAGTAATTAGAACAAGCCCACCACTCGCCCATCAGGGCCAATGTCTATATGCAGTGCTGCTGGGTCTGAACCTAGACCAGGCATTGTGCGCATAGCGCCACAAATGGGATAGATAAATCCGGCACCGACAGAGGCGCGAACCTCACGGACCTGCAAAGTGTGACCCGTCGGTGCGCCCTTTAATGTTGGGTCACCACTGATGCTGAGATGAGTCTTAGCAATACACACGGGCAAGTGGCTAAAACCATTGGCATCAAACATGGCTAATTGTTCTTCTGCGACTGGCGAGTACTCCACATTGGCGGCACCATAAATGCGGGTTGCAACTGCATAGATTTTTTCTTTTAGCGATGCGTCGTCTGAATACAAGAACTCGAAGTGGCTTTCTTCATCACATGCCGCCACAACCGCCTGTGCCAACTCCACTGCGCCTGCACCACCGTCTGCAAAGTGCGTGCAGATTGCGACGCGTGCACCAAGGGCCTCAGCGATTTCTTTAATGGCCGCATGCTCACTTGCGTGATCGGTAGGAAAAGCATTGATTGCAACAACTGGTGAAACACCGTGAGCCTTTACATTCTCAATTTGCTTTGCCAGATTCGCAGCACCTGCACGCACATCATCTGGGCTTTCTTGCAACATCTCTGGGGGCAACGGCTTTCCAGCCACCACTTTGTATTGACCAGAGTGCGCCTTCAGTGCGCGAACCGTTGCCACCAGTACTGCAGCATCAGGCACCATGCCCGAGACTCTGCACTTGATATTGAAGAATCGTTCAGCGCCCATGTCTGCGCCAAAACCTGCTTCTGTAATCAGATAGTCACACATGTGAATTCCCAATTTGTCTGCAATGACAGACGAGTTCCCAGTTGCAATGTTTCCGAATGGCCCCGTATGAATAAGCGCTGGGGTATTTTCCAACGTCTGCATCAGGTTTGGTTTGATGGCATCTCGCAAAATGACGGCCATTGCACCAGCGCAACCAATTTGCTCTGCAGTAACAGCAACCTTGCTATCGGTGTACCCCACAACGATGCGTCCAAGGCGCGCCCGCAAGTCTTCCATCGAAGTTGCGAGCGCAAGTAGAGCCATTACTTCTGACGCAGCAGTGATATCGAAACCTGATTCCCGCTCTATTCCATCTTCCTTTGGACCAAGACCAATGATGACGTTACGCAACGAACGATCATTGACATCAAGCACTCGTTTCCACGTGATGTTCTTTAGCGAAAGACCAAGTGCGTTTCCATGATGTAGATGATTATCAACCATGGCAGCCAAAAGATTGTGCGCAGCTGTTACCGCATGAAAATCTCCCGTGAGATGCAGATTCAAAATCTCCATCGGAATCACCTGGCTATACCCACCACCGGCAGCACCACCTTTGATTCCAAACGTTGGACCCATTGAAGGTTGACGAAGAGCAAGTAGCCCCACTTTGCCAATGTGTTTCATCGCTTGAGCGAGCCCAACAGATGTAGTTGTCTTTCCTTCACCTAAAGGCGTAGGGGTGATAGCTGTAACAACCACATATTTTCCACGCGGCCGATTCTGCACTTGTTGCAACGCAGTCAAATCAATTTTGGCCACGGTGCGACCATACGGCTCAAGTACATCGTCTCCGAGTCCAAGCTGCGTGGCAATCTCTGAGAGCGGAGCAATGTGAGCCGCTTGGGCTATTTCTAAGTCTGAAGGAAATGACACGCCTCAGTCTCACCCAGAAGAGCTCGCCACAGCAAAGCGAAGCCCTTTGCCATCGTTAGCATTGTCCTCGTGCGGAGGTGCCATGGGACTCATTAAGACATTGCGGTCCGTGGCTAGTTTTTCAGTCCCCACCCTCTCGCGCCGCAAACGACGCTTTAATCGTGCAGCCAATATTGCAGACCTTCGTCTCATTGCACAGGCTCGATTACCCCGAGGGATTTTTGACTACATCGATGGTGGCGCCGAAGACGAGATCACAATGGCTTGCAACAGCAGCGATTTTGCAAAGTATGAATTTGTCCCGCGGATTCTTCGCAACGTTGCCGACATCAGCACGACGACAACTTTTCTTGGCAGAGCACTAGAAACACCCATCATTTTCTCGCCCACCGGATTTACACGCATTGCTCACTCACAGGGTGAACTGAGTGTTGCGCGCGTTGCCGCAAAACATCAATCTCCATATTGCCTCTCCACACTGTCCACACGATCCATCGAAGAAGTTGCACAAGTGAGCAACGGCCCAAAGTGGTTTCAGGTGTACGTATGGCGTGATCGCGAGATGCTGAAAGACATGTTGTCACGCGCTGAGCAGTGCGGTTACGAAGCCATCATGTTGACAGTAGATACGGCAGTGCTCGGGCGTCGCGAGCGCGATGTGCGACGCGGCTTCACACTTCCTCCCACGCTTGGTCCCGGCACCATCATCGACGGCATCACGCATCCGTCATGGACATGGGATTTCATTCGTCACGAGCCCATTACTTTTTCAAACATCAAGGCATCGTCTGACAACAAGAACGGCACTGCAGTCACATTGTCGGCGTTCATCGCCGAACAGTTCGACCAGTCTTTGTCATGGGACGACATCGAATGGTTTCGTGCGCATTGGAAAGGCCCCATCATTTTGAAGGGCATTCAATCTGTTGCTGATGCCACCGAAGCAGTCGCTCACGGAATCGACGCCATCGCAGTCTCTAACCATGGTGGTCGTCAACTTGATCGTTCACCATCACCCATCAGCCTCATCGCCCCAATAGCCAACGCCATCTCAGGCGCTGTACCAATTATTTGCGATGGAGGCATTCGTCGTGGAGCAGACATTGTGACTGCTCTTTCTCAAGGAGCCACTGCATGCACAATGGGCCGTTCGTACCTTTACGGACTTGGTGCAGCCGGCGAGCAAGGTGTGGAGCGTGCATACGACATGTTGGTCGAGGAGATGCGTCGCACAATGGCGTTGTGCGGTGTACGTACCATTGCCGAGATTGATCCAACTCTCACTACGTACCATCATCGATCATGAGTAATTTCTCTTACGTCTCAGGCGAACGACGCCCAGTTGAAGTACTTGTATTTCGAATGGACCCAACAGTGGTGAATGAGTTCATTCGCATTGATCACGATGTGTGGACAATGCGCGAAGCCTTCATGGATGGGCTAGCCAGAATTCCATTCCTCTCCAAAGAGGTGTGGCTCGACGATTCCAAACCAGGCGAAGTCACCATCGTGTTTGTGTGGGATACACAGGCCGATTGGGATCAAGTAGGAGCCATTGAGTTTCAGCAAAAATTGCAGGCCGAGTTCGACGCCCTATTCCCCCACCCTGTTGAGTTAATCGCAGCACCCCATGAGGATTCACATTTTGGCATTCACCGTGTCACACGATTTGAAAGAATTGACTAATGCCCGAACAACTAGATGTTTCATCTCCACGCACAATTAGCTCTCTCGGTGAAGTCGGGGCTCTTGCCTTCGGGTGCTGGCGGCTCACTGGTTCTGACTCTGAGAACTCTGCAGTTGTTCTAGCCGCCGTCGATGCCGGCATGACTCTCATCGATAACGCAGACGTGTATGGCCTGGATTGGGGCGGCACTCATTTTGGGGCGTGCGAGGAAGCTCTCGGGCGCATCTTTGTTAGTTCGCCAGGATTACGCAATCGCATCACCCTCGCGACAAAGGGTGGCATCATCCCAGGTGTTCCGTATGACTCATCAGGTGAATACATCGTGAAAGCCTGCGAGGCTTCACTGTCACGAATGGGCGTCGAACATGTTGATCTGTATCAAATCCATCGGCCAGACCACTTCACCCACCCAGAAGAAATTGCTGAGGCGTTTCACTCATTGCACGCACGCGGACTTGTTCGTGAATTCGGAGTTTCTAACTACACGCCAAGCCAGACACTTGCACTGAACTCATTTGTGCATAACGGAATAGCCACCACACAACCACAATTCTCAGCTGCGCACTTAGCGCCATTGCGAGATGGCACTCTCGACCTTTGTATGGAAGCTGCCATTACGCCGCTTGCCTGGAGCTCGCTCGCCGGCGGCGCTCTTGCCACAGGTGCAAACATGCGACCAGAACTCATCGCTACTCTTGATCAATTGGCACAACGTGAAAATGTCACACGATCGGCCATCGCTATCGCCTTCGTGTTGGCGCACCCATCAAAACCAATTGCGCTTATTGGGACACAAAACCCAGCACGAATCCAACAAATAACGGCCGCACAGACGGTCAACCTTTCACGCACAGATGTGTACAGCATTATTCAATCAAGCGATGGTGAACCACTGCCATGAGTGAAATCAGTTGGTTCAGCGCCCTCTGCGATGACGACTACGAACAACTTGGTGTTCCTCAACTGAATCTGCGCAGTAGTTGGGAACATTGCTCAGACATCGTGCGAACAGCGCAACTGGGTGGTTTCGACAATGTCTTGTTGCCGTCGGGATATGACCTTGGTATCGACACTTTGGCATTTGCCTCTGCGATTGCCCCCACCATCACCACAATGAAGCTTCTCGCTGCGATTCGTTGTGGTGAAATGTGGGTGCCTCAACTTGCGCGACAGTTAGCCACAATTAATCAAATTCTCAACGGACGCCTTTCCATCAACATCATTTCTTCTGAAATGCCAGGAGAAACACTCGACGGCCCCAGTCGCTATGCACGAACATTAGAGACGATGACAGCATTGCGCACTTTATTGAGCGGCCAACGACTCGACATTGACGGCGAACATCTACAACTCCATGTTGACGCACCGCGAATCTGCAGAGATTCACCGAGCGCTCCGCCGTTTTACTTTGGCGGCTTGAGTAACGAGGCGCGTGATGTAGCGGCAGCAGGCGCAGATGTCTACCTCATGTGGCCCGACACCGAAGACGTCATTGCAGAAACCATTACAGACCTGCAAACACGAGCTTCTTCATACGGCAGAACTCTGAAGTTTGGTTATCGCGTACACATAGTGGTGCGCGAAACAGAAGACGAAGCTCGAAATGCTGCAGCCCATTTAATCTCTGCAGTCGATGCCGCAACAGGTGATGCAATTAGATCGCGTTCACTCGACAGCAGGAGTGTTGGCGTGCGCCGACAGGCCGAACTCCGTGAGTCAGCCGGCACCGACGGATTCGTGGAACCACACTTGTGGACCGGAATCGGAAAAGCACGTAGCGGCTGCGGTGCTGCCATTGTGGGCACCCCGCAACAAGTCATCGACAAGATCCATCGCTACGAGGCCATGGGCATTGAAGCCTTTATCTTCTCGGGCTATCCACACAAGGATGAAGCACAACGCTTTGCAGACTTGGTTCTTCCGCATCTCAGTCACCGCCCACTCTAAAAAACCGTCTACAGTCGCACCATGAGCGACATCACATCCCTGCCCGTTGAATTCCTGTGTCATATTCATGCCACGCTGAACCCACCCATTGTTGTCCCAGGCGGACCGCAAGGCACTCGCGTGATCGTTCGCGTTACTGGCGGCACGGTGACCGGACCACGCATTAATGGCACCGTTGAAGACTTAGGTGCAGACTGGCTCACTATGCGTGCAGATGGCACCGCACAACTTGACGTACGGATTGTGATTAACACCGACGACGGTGAAGCGATTCATGTTGCTTACAAGGGAATCATGTCGCCAGATGCCAATGGGAATCGGCGAATCATTACAGCGCCACTCTTTGAAACAGGTGCGGAGAATTACACCTGGCTAAACGGCATTCAAGCAATCGCAGTGGGAGCCCCAGGCGCAGGGACCGTGGATTACGACCTGTACCGATTGGTTTAAATCAACGAGCGCAATACTCGAGAAATTAACTGATTCCACTCACTCAGATCAATGTGATGTGACGAAGCATCGTTAACAACTAGTCCGAGGCTGTACGCCTGAATGAAAACGGCGATGGCTTCAGGAGAGATATCCGGAGACACCCACATTTTGGATTGCATTTCACGAATCAAGTCAGCAAATGCAGCAGTTACTCTTTCCTGAACTGGACCTAAAGCAAGTCTCATTTTTTCGGAGTGTCGCGCAGTGCTGATGATTTCCAATCTGTCGGCGCGTCGCTCACTTCTTTCGTCACCATGAATGATTTGAGTCAACATGTCAAAACGCTTCAGCATGTCTTCCTGAGAAGTGGAGGCGAGCAATACTTCTGTAATACCAGTGACGTCTTCCTCGACATACTTAGCGAATCGTTCTACCTGCGCCGCAATAATCACGTCATTAAAATCCTCAAAGTGGTGATACAAGGACCCCTTTGAAATTTTGGACATCTCAAGCAATTGGTCAACAGTGAAGCCTTGAGGGCCATGCTCGTTAATGAGTGACACAGTGGTTGCAATGAGATGGGCCTTCGTAGGATGTTTGTCACGCACCCATTCATTTAACCATTTACTGGCGGATTAGTGGCAAGATAGAGACATGGTTCATTCAGAACGACATTCGGCGCATCGCATCGGCCTTCTACGGGCAATGGTGCTGGGCGCAAACGATGGCATTATTTCTACCGCTTGCCTCATCCTGGGTGTTGCTGCGGCAGATTCAACCAGAAATGCGATCCTCACTGCAGGTATGGCCGGTCTCGTCGCCGGAGCAGTCTCCATGGCTCTTGGCGAATACGTATCTGTTAGCTCGCAACGCGATGCCGAACAATCAGATATTGCAAAGGAAAAGTGGGAACTTGAAACCATGCCAGAACATGAACTGGAAGAACTCACTGCTATCTATGCAAACAAAGGCCTCCCACAGGCACTTGCACACGAAGTTGCAGTAGAACTCACAAAGAAAGACGCACTTGCCATTCATCTCGCTGAAGAGTTGGGAATCACTGAACTTACTTTGGCAAACCCCATACAAGCTGCGGTTGGTTCTGCAGGTGCCTTCACCGTTGGCGCTGCTATCCCTCTCATCACAGCAGCCGTGGCCTCTGAGTCCAGCCGCATAATGGCAACTATTCTCGTTGTCGCCGTTGCCCTTGCCGGGCTTGGGTACGGCGGTGCGCGTTATGGCGACGCTTCTCCCGCAAAGCCAACCTTGCGTGTTGTAGTCGGTGGCCTGGCTGCCATGGCTATCACCATTGGGGTCGGCGCACTTTTCGGCGCAGCCATCAACTAAACCCAACCCCCCGCTTTGCGCTTTCCAGTCTCCACAGGCGAGACTGTTTCCATGAGCACAACAGCAGTTGACCCCGACCTTGCCCGCATCGATGCCGAACTAGACGCACTTCTTTCAGAATGTGATCCGAAAAAAGTAGACAATGCCACTTTTCGTGGAGCGCGATTCGATCGTGGACTTGCATGGGTGCACTTTCCAGTAGGCCACGGCGGTCTCAACATGCGTCCCGACCTCAATCGTCGTGTTGAAGAGCGTCTTCGTGCAGCAGGTGCTGCACCACAAGACCCTGCAACATTCTTCATTGCTCTTGCCGGTCCAACAATCGTCACTCACGGCAGCGAAGAAGTAAAGAAACGATTCTTGCGTCCCATGTTCACTGGCGAAGAAGTGTGGTGTCAGTTGTTTTCAGAACCAGGCGCTGGGTCAGACTTTGCAGGACTCGGCACTAAAGCAGTGCGCGATGGTGATGAGTGGATCGTGAACGGACAAAAAGTGTGGAACACGCTTGCTCACCTCGCCGACTGGGGCATGTTGGTAACTCGTACTGACCCAGACGCACCAAAGCACAAGGGCATGACGTACTTCGCACTCGACATGCGCTCAGCAGGAGTGGAAGTTCGTCCGCTTCGTCAAATCACCGGTGAAGCAGAATTCAATGAGGTGTACATGACCGATGCGCGCGTCCCAGATGCGCATCGCATTGGCGACGTAGGCGAAGGCTGGCGTGCGGCTCTCACCACACTTATGAATGAGCGCACTGCAATTGGCGGTGGTGGCGGTGGCAACTCCAAGCGCCGTGGACCAATTGATGACGCCATCAAAGTGTGGACCGACAAGCCTGTCAACCAACGAAACGCTGCAGATAAAGACACACTTATGCAGTTGTTCTGCAAGAGCGAAGTGTTACGCCTCACCAACATGCGTGGTGCGCAAGCTGCAAAAGCTGGCAACCCCGGACCTGAAGGTTCGATTGCAAAATTGATGCTTGCAGAGTTCAACAAGAAAGTCACTGAGTTCACACTGAACCTCATGGGCGCCGAAGCAATGGTTGATTATGACTTCACATTCCGTCGCCCAGACAGCCTCTCTGTAGATGGCTCGTTCGGCGGTGTTCGTCATTCATTCTTGCGAGTGCGAGCCAACTCTATTGAAGGCGGCACAAGCGAGATCATGCGCAACATCTTGGGTGAGCAAGTTCTCGGCCTGCCTGGCGAACCACGTGTTGATAAAGACATCTCGTGGAGCAAAGTGCCACGTAGTTAAATCCGCACACACAAAAGGGCCACTGCCGAAACAGTGACCCTTCCGTGAAGGTACTAATTAGTAGTGAACTACGCGGCGCGAACGCTCGTGAGTCCCTTATTAATGAACGACACAATGGCATCCTTGACAGGAATCATGCCGTAGACGATGCAACCGTCAACACAGATGGTCATCCATGATTCCCGCATGCTGCCGGTCATGGTTGTGACGATGCTGAGGTTAAGTGCCCATACAAGTCCGATGCTGACAGCCAAGGTGACGTGGTCACTCAGAACTGGGATTCGGTTGATGATGCCGTCGATCTTCAACGTGCGGGTCAGCGAGTGAAACACTGGCATAACCGCTCCGAGAAGGATGGATAGGAGGATAAGTGATCCAAGGGTGTACATGAGTTGCCTCTTTCGAGTCAGACTCCGCCTACCGAGAATGTAACTAATGTCACACCACTAGTGGTGGATATCCACAGGGTGTGGAAAACTCCTGTCCGGACAGGGTTTCGTGGCGGTCTATGGTTCATTCATGATTCGTCTTCGCCAGATTGCCCTTGTCGCAGCGGATCTTTCTGCAGCAACGGAGGAGATTTCTCGGGCATTGGACGTGGACGTCGTATATCGCGATCCCGGAGTGGAATTTTTCGGATTACACAATGTGCTCTTTTGTATTGGCGATCAATTCCTAGAGATCGTCTCGCCCTTGCGCGAAGGAACTACCGCAGGACGACTATTGGAAAAACTCGGTGACGACGGCGGATACATGGCGCTGTACGAAGTCGACGACCTAGATGAGCGAATGAACCTGATGAGAGACAAAGGCGTACGCAGAGTCTGGGAAGGTGGCACTCCCAACATTCAAGGTCGCCATTTGCACCCACGCGACACTGGCGGAACTTTGGTCTCTCTTGATCAACCAACAGTTCCTGGCGAGTGGGCTTGGGGTGGGCCAACATGGAGAACGCACCGAACATCTTCGGTAGCAAGTTCCATACGTTCATTCACAGTCACTGTGCCAGACGCCAAGGCCGCTGAAAGTAAATGGAATGAATTGGGCATCAACTGTGCAGTGGAATTCAATGAAGATCCCTTACGACCAGAAGGCTTGTCTGGAGTGACACTTGATTGTGCTGATCCATCGCGCGACGGAGAAACCATGACACTCGTTGGCATCACGTTTACGCTGAAGACCGCACAGTCTTAGTTCATCTGCACAGTGCCACCAAGCACTGTTGCAATCACTTGAATGTCTTTGATTTCCATGGGGTCTACAGCACATGGGTCTGCAGATAACACTGTGAAATCGGCAAATTTGCCCACTTCTATTGACCCATACTCTTCATCGCAGTTCAACAAATAAGCAGACCCAATAGTGACGGCACGCAATGCATCTATCGCTGAAATTCGCTCTGCTTCACCCAGAACGTGACCACTTGAAGTGATGCGATTCACTGCACACCACATTGTAAAAAGTGGTGCAAGTGGAGTCACGGGTGCATCACTATGAATAGAATGCGGGATACCCATACGCACTACTGTTCCCACCGCATCAAGATGTCGAGCCTTTGCGGGACCCATTGTGTCGTGTCGGTGGGTGTCTCCCCAGAAATACACATGGTTTGCAAACAAGTTCACACAAATACCAAGTGACTTCATGCGGCGAAACATTGCATCAGATGCCATCTGTACATGTTCAAGGCGATGACGATGATCGAAACGTGGATGCGTTTCTAACAAACGATGAAAGACACCTACCCCAGCCTCAATTGCTTCGTCACCATTTGCATGCATCGCAATCTGGTACCCAGCTTTGTGGAATGGCAACATTTGTTGATACAAAACTTCTGGATCGCCCATCCACAGACCATTTGGTGAACCACAGCAATAACCCGGCCAACGCATACGTGCTGTGCGGCCTTGAATTGACCCATCAGAAATAAACTTCAGTGGCCCCATTGCAAATTTCTCGGTGGAGAATTTCTCAAGTTCTTGCACCTGAGCAAACACTTGCTCAGGTGACTTACGAATTGACATAAATGTAATGAGCGGCGCAAAGCGAACACGCACAGGAAACTGTGGGTTGTTTACAACTGCGGCATACGCCTCGGTCTCGCCTTTTGCCGGGCGAAAGGCAAGCTCTGTCACCATGGTGCAACCCGCCTGGCGTGAGAGATGGCCACCATCCCAAATAGATGCTTCACCACCATCGTTCAAATTCACATGTTTGCCAAGAAACAATGCAAGCGATAATTCACGAATCTCACCAGTGAGGTCACCGGTCTCATCACGGTGAACACCCTCTTCAGTATTCGAATCGTCAACACCAGCCTTGTTGAGCATTGCAGTGTTTGCATGACCAACATGACCATTGCTTTGCATCACCCAAATGGGCCGAGACTCTGAAATTGCATCGAGCATGTGACGAGTAATTGTTGCATCGCCCACCATTGATTTGTCAAAGCCCACTGCAACCAAAGTCTCAGATGGATCCTTCAATTCTTCGTGAGCTCTATGTAATCGCGCAATCACGTCATCAATAGTTGGGCACCCTGGTTGAAATGAACCATCGACCGCACGACGGGGGTATGCACCCACCCATGGGTATCGAGCCAGTGCACCTTCACCTTGAATATGACTATGCGCCTCAATGAACCCTGGAACGATGACCTGGTCTGCAAACTGCTCATTCACTACAAGGTCTTGGCCCTGCAGATCAGCCAATACTTCTTCGAGACGCCCAGTATGCAGAACACGTCCGTCTTGGACGGCCACAGCATTGGCAAAATCCACAGCTGAGTCGAGGGTGACCACAGAACGGGCCACAAAAACAGTGATTGACATAGTGAACACATCCTAGAAGATGAGTCCACTTGGGATGTCAATGGGCATTCCTGAGAGACTGTACACATGACTATGCAGTTAGATCCACACACAGACATTGCCTCCATCTCACGTACGGTGGCCACGCTCCGAGCAACCTTTCAATCGCGAGCCACTCGTCCCCTCGCATGGCGCAAGGAACAACTTCAGCGCATGATTGCCATGTTGGAAGAAAACGAAACAGATTTTCTTGACGCACTTGCTCTAGACCTCGGCAAACCAAAAGCAGAAGGATTCATTACCGACCTTGCGTTCGTTACGAGCGAAATCAAGTTGATGCTCAAGAACCTAAAGAAATGGAATAAGGCAGAAAAAGTTCCGACGCCCGTGGTTGCCATGCCTGCAAAATCGTTCCGCATTCCTGAGCCACTTGGTGTTGTTTGTGTTATTGCTCCATGGAACTACCCAGTTCAACTACTCCTTGTGCCTGCAGCGGGAGCAATTGCTGGCGGCAACACGGTTGCACTCAAGCCATCGGAAGTGTCACCAAACGTTTCGGCCGTACTTGCTCGACTCGTGCCTCAGTATCTCGATCAAACAGCAGTTGCACTTATTGAAGGTGGAGTTCCGGAAACCACAGAACTCCTCGCCCAGAAGTTTGATCACATCTTCTATACAGGTAACGGAAAAATTGGTCGCGTTGTAATGGCAGCTGCTGCTGTCAACCTCACTCCTGTCACGTTGGAACTCGGCGGCAAGAGCCCAGTCATAATTGATAAAAGTGCAAACATCAAGGTCGCAGCTCGTCGCATTGCGTGGGGCAAATGGTTGAACGCTGGTCAAACATGCGTGGCACCTGATTATGTTTTGATCGATGAAACAGTTCAAGATGCATTTGTCGATGCACTGCGCACATCGTTGATTGATTTTTACGGAGAAAATCCGCACACAAGTGATAGCTACGGTCGCATTGTGTCGCCACGACATTTCGATCGTCTAGTGACACTCATGAGTGGCGGCACACCAATCATCGGTGGCGAATCTTCCGCTGCAGACCGGTACATCGCACCTACGGTTCTTGGCAACGTCAGCCTGCAATCACCCTTGATGAATGAAGAGATCTTTGGTCCCCTGCTTCCCATCATCGGCATCAAGAACACCGCAGAAGCAATTCAGTTCATTACTGAGCGCGACCATCCGTTGGCGCTCTACGTATTCGCAGAGAAATCTTCTGTTGTTGACGAGGTTCTCGACAGAACAACTGCCGGAGGTGTCACCGTGAACGGCACTCTCTTGCACCTCACTAGCCCTCACCTTCCCTTCGGTGGCGTTGGCGAAAGCGGCATGGGCGCGTACCACGGCGTTTCTGGTGTGCGAGTCTTCCAACACATGAAGCCCGTGCTGAAGCGTGGAACAAAGATTGACCCCAAACTCCCGTACCCGCCATACACCGAGCGGAAACTGAAGATTTTCCGCAAGGTTCTATAAATCAATCACCAGAAAGTTCACCATGAAATTTGCCATCGCATTCGCCAACACTGGACCCTTCATCAACCCTGACAAGGCAGTTGCCATGGCCCAGGCGGCAGAAGCTGCGGGGTTTGAATCTTTGTGGACAGTGGAACATGTCGTTGTTCCTGCTGATTACCAATCTCCATACCCATATAGCGACACAGGCAAAATGCCTGGCGGAGATGATTCCCCTATCCCAGATCCTCTGATCTGGCTGACGTACATCGCTGCGGCAACCAAGGAAATCAACCTTGCAACAGGAATTCTCATTTTGCCGCAACGTAATCCAGTAGTGCTTGCCAAAGAACTAGCAACTCTCGACTTCATGTCAAACGGACGCATGCTGCTTGGTACAGGCGTTGGCTGGATGAAAGAAGAGTTTGATGCAATCGGTGTGCCGTTTAATGAACGAGGAAAGCGCAACGATGAGAACATCGCTGCGATGCGTGCCCTATGGAAAGAAGACAAGGCGTCGTACCATGGCGAATATGTGAACTTTGATAACTGCATTTTGCGACCACAACCAGTCAAAGGATCTATCCCAATTCACATTGGTGGCAGTACGGATATCGCAGCGAAGCGCGCTGGTCGTCTGGGTGATGGCTTCTTTCCTGCAGGTGGTTCACACGAGGAAATTGGGCGCATCATCGGCGTTACTCGCGAATCAGCCATCAAGCACGGCCGCAATCCACACGATGTCGAGATAACAACTGGCGGCAACGGCGCAATTGGCCCGAACGCACTAGAAGAGGTCAGCGCCCTCGAAGCTCTCGGCGTTGATCGAGTCATTGTGCCTGCGTTCTTGTTCTACCGTGGCACCAAAGACACTCTTGCTCAATACGGCGAAGAAGTCATCAGCAAAGTCAACTAGACGAGCGACTTCGCCTTAGAAAACTTCATCACACCATCATCAATTGGTGAATCACGGAATAGTTTTCTATCCCGCTTGTAATCCTGTGGGTTAATCCACGGCTCCCTGTCACCTTGGCGTGGGAACTGATGCATGACCCGCTCCATGTAGCCGGCAGTGAAATTGTCAATCCATGGACGTTCAGGCATTTCAGCGTCTGAGGCACGAAGTTCAGCTACACACTTTTGCGTTCCAGTTTTCTCCATGTGATTCAACACACGGCACACATATTCACAGGTGAGGTCTGCTCGCAATGTCCATGAAGCATTGATGTAGCCAAAACTTGAAGCGAGGTTTGGCACACCGGAATACGACAGGCCCTTGTAGGTCCATGTCTTTGAGAAATCAACGGCCGTACCATCAACAACAAAATCCATCTCGCCAAGTGTCACCAGATTCAGACCAGTCGCAGTCACGATGATGTCTGCATCAATGCGATTGCCAGACTGCAGAACAATTCCAGTCGCGTCAATCCGATCAATATGGTCTGTCACAACCGAAGCACTTCCATCTTTGATGGCAGTAAAGAGGTCACCGTTCGGCACAAGGCAGAGGCGCTGATCCCATGGGTTGTACGAAGGCGTGAAGTGAGTATCGACGTCGTATTCAGGTCCAAGAGCATCTCGTACGCCCTTCAATAAAGCATCCTTTACTTGTTGTGGCTTTGTTCTGGTTCGCTTGTAGACAAGTTGCTGCATCGACGTGTTCTTCCAACGCGTCAGGTTGTATGCCATCTTTGAAGGCAAGAATTTACGCAGCACATCAGCTATGGCATCATGATCAGGACGTGCGACTACGTACGTTGGTGACCGCTGCAACATGGTGACATGCGCAGCAGTATTCGCCATTGCGGGAACCAAAGTCATAGCCGTAGCGCCAGACCCAATGACAACGACGCGCTTGCCGGCATAGTCAAGGTCTTTCGGCCACGACTGAGGGTGCACCACTGTTCCGTTGAAATCTTGCAGCCCGGTGATTTCAGGGGTGTACCCACTCTTGTAGCTGTAATACCCAGAGCACATGAACAAGAAATTGCACGTGTACGTCACAACTGTATTGCTGTCTTTTTGTGTTGCGGTCACAGTCCACTGCGCGTGTTCTGACGACCATTCCGCTTTTGTCACCAAATGCTTGAACCGAATGTTCTTATCAATACCAAACTCAGAAGCTGTCTCACGCAGGTACGCCAAAATGTTCGGCCCGTCAGCGATTGACTTAGCGGCTGTCCACGGCTTGAAACTGTAACCCAAGGTGTGCATGTCGCTATCAGAGCGCACTCCTGGATATCGAAAGAGGTCCCACGTGCCACCCATATCGTTGCGACCTTCCAAGATCACATACGAACGATTCGGTGAGTCCTTTTGCAAAAAGTACCCAGCACCTATTCCTGAGATTCCGGCACCTACGACAACTACATCAAAATGTTCCACATTCATACTGTAAGCCAACGGCCTCCGTCACCAAGAACGCAGCCCACTGGAAACAATTCTCAACCGATGTCGGTGGCTGCGCCAGCAAACTGCGATTGATACAGGCGGTAATACGCGCCGTGCGCTGCTAGCAATTCCTCATGCGAACCTTGCTCAACAATGCTTCCATGCTCCATTACCAAAATGATATTTGCATCACGGATAGTGGACAAACGGTGCGCAATCACAAAACTTGTTCGTTGACTACGTAATGCAACCATGGCGCGCTGAATGAGGACTTCAGTACGAGTATCAACAGAACTTGTTGCCTCGTCCAGAATCAAAATGCTGGGGTCTGCCAAGAATGCACGTGCAATAGTGAGCAACTGTTTCTCGCCAGCGCTTACAGCACCACCGTCGTTATCGAGAACCGTGTCATAACCAAGCGGTAACGAGCGAACGAATCTGTCAACATACGCAGCCTTTGCAGCGGCACGGATTTGTTCTTCCGTAGCAGAAGGATTTCCATAGGCAATGTTGTCTCGAATAGTCCCACCGAATAACCACGTGTCTTGAAGAACCATGCCGATGTTTTGGCGTAACTCACGGCGTGCCATCTGAGAAATATCTCGACCATCCAAGGTGATACGGCCAGAATTCAATTCATAAAAGCGCATGACCAGGTTCACGAGTGTTGTCTTACCTGCGCCAGTGGGCCCCACAATGGCAACAGTTGTGCCGGGTTCGGCAACCAATGAGAGATCCTCTATGAGAGGCCGGTCGGCATCGTAGGAGAAGTTCACATGCTCAAACACAACTCGACCCTGCACAGAAGCAGTGGCAGACATCTCGGGCTCTACTGTTTCATCTTCCGCATCCAGTACATCAAACACGCGCTCGGCGGATGCCACCCCAGATTGCAACACATTCATCATTGATGCTGTTTCCGTGAGTGGGCGGCTAAACATTCGGGAGTATTGAATGAATGCCTGAACATCACCAAGACCCATAGAGCCTGATGCCACGCGGAGTCCGCCAATGATTGCAATAGCTACATAGTTCAAGTTTCCAATAAACATCATGATTGGCTGGATAGAACCAGAAATGAATTGAGCGCCAAAACCAGCTGTGTATAGCTTTTCATTCGTCTCAGCGAAACGCTGCTCTACTTCCTTCTGCCGCCCAAACGTCTTTACGATTGCATGCCCAGTAAATGTCTCTTCCACGAGCCCATTCATTGCCCCTGTATGAGCCCATTGAGCGATGAATTTCTGCTTCGACCGACCCGCTATCTGTTTCATGGTTCCGATTGAAATAGGCACAGTGATGACGGCCACCAATGCCAACAACGGCGAGATCCAAATCATGATTAAAAGGACGCCGACAATTGTGAGCAATGAAGTGATTAATTGGCTGAGGGATTGCTGCAGACTCTGCGAAATGTTGTCGATGTCGTTTGTAACTCGACTCAGTAAGTCGCCACGCGAATGACGGTCGATATAACTGAGAGGGAGACGATGAATCTTTGCCTCAACTGATGCGCGTAGCGAAAACATGGTTCTTTGAACCACTCCAGCAAGCATGTACGTCTGCATATACGAAAGAAGGAAAGAGAAAAAGTAGACGATAATCGCAAAAATAAGAGTGCGATGTAATGCAGAGAAGTCCACTCCGTCTCGGCCTTCACGTTTCAAAAGCCCATCAAACAAAATATCTGTGGCGTGCCCGAGCACCTTTGGCCCAATGACCACCAAGAAAACGCTGACAATAGCGAGCACAAGAATGCACACAACCAGCACCATCTCTCCCGCCATCAATCGCCCGAGGCGCTTGGATGTGGCTACAAAGTTCTCAGACTTCTCAGCCGGCATACCCACACTGCTCATACGAGTACTGCGGAGTTCTGAACCTGGAATATGTTGTGGTTTCTTGTCGTCAGTTTCTTCGCTCATAACTCATCCCCATTTACAGCCGCTTGAGAGTCCACAATTTCTTGATATGTCGGGCACGTTGCAGTGAGTTCGTCGTGTGTTCCAAGGCCCACGCATTCGCCGTCTTCAAGTACCAGAATCTGGTCTGCATCACGAATGGTAGATACTCGCTGTGCAACTACCAGTACCACTGCATTTTGCGCCAACGGCTTGAGGGCGGCCCGTAATTGTGCATCAGTTGTTAAGTCCAAGGCCGAGAAAGAGTCATCGAACAAATAGATCTCTGGATGACGAATCAGTGCTCGCGCAATCGCGAGTCGCTGGCGTTGGCCGCCAGACACGTTTGTTCCACCTTGTGCAATGACTGCATTCAGACCGCCAGGCATCGCACGTACAAAATCTTCCGCTTGAGCGACACGCAAGGCCTCCCACATTTCCTCTTCGGTGGCATCGTCTTTTCCGTATTGCAAGTTGCTAGCAATTGTTCCCGAAAACAAATACGGCTTCTGCGGAACGATTCCCACTCTTGACCACAGTGCTTCAGGCGCCAAGTCGCGCACATCGACACCGTCGAGAACTACAGAGCCTGCCGTGGCATCAAACAATCGGGTCACAAGATTGACAAGTGTTGTTTTTCCAGAGCCGGTACTACCAATCACTGCCATGGTTTGTCCGGCTCGTACGGTGAAGTTGATATCTTTCAGAACAGGCTCTTCTGCGCCTGGGTAATGAAAACCCACATTATTGAAGTTCAACTCTGCAGTACGCGATAACTCGGTGATTGCTGAAGCACTGATGACAACAGACGATGGAGTGTGTAGAACCTCTTGAATACGCTCAGCACTGACTGATGCACGTGGCAATAGTGCTGCCATCCAAGTAGCCATCATCACAGACATCAAAATTTGTGTGAGATATGTGAGGAAAGCGATCATCGCGCCCGGCTGCATAACGCCCTCAGCGATTCGGTCGGATCCAAACCACACCACAGCCACGCTTGAGATATTGATGAACAACGTTGCCGTAGGAAACATAAGGGACTGCAAACGACCGCCCCGAAGTGCCGTTTCAGTGACGGCTTGATTAGCCAAACGAAACCTTTCAGTCTCTTCGGGTTCACGCACAAATGCCCGAAGGACTCGAATGCCAGTGAGTTGTTCGCGCAGAATCACATTGATGCGGTCGATGCGCTCCTGCATGAGTCGAAATGTAGGAACCATACTCATGATGATGGCTGCCAATGTGATCGCCAAAATAGGCATGGCAACAACAAGAATTCGCGACAAACCAAGATCTTGCTGCATAGCTAACACCACACCACCAATCGTGGTGAATGGTGCGGCCAGCAACAAAGTGCACGTCATCAGTACAAGCATTTGTACTTGCTGAACATCATTTGTAATGCGAGTGATGAGTGATGGCGCTCCAAACTGAGCTACTTCTCTCGACGAAAAATCGTTTACTTGGTGAAAGAGACTGCGGCGCACGTCTCGGCCAAAGCCCATTGCCACTTTTGAGCCGTAATAGACAGCACCAATCGAGAAAGTGATCTGCACGATGGTGACCGCCAACATGACGCCACCCATCTGCCAGATATATGGAAGATCATTCTTGACGACGCCATTGTCAATAATGTCGGCATTTACGGTGGGCAGATACAGACCCGCAATGGACTGGACTGCCTGAAAGGCAACAACAAGCCATATATACCTCTTGTACTTGGCCAAGACCGTAGACAAGAGTTCCTTCAACATGCGAAATTCAATTGTACTTGGCAACTACTGGAGACCTAGAGGCGAGAACGCTTGTCACAGGGGCACGCCCGATACTGTCTGTTTATGCCTAGTGACCTCGCTCTGAAGACCATGAACTTCGTCCACAAGACCATCCTCGTGGTCTCTCGTGGAAAGAAAGGCTGGAGCGCAGGCAATATGCCCGTTCTAAAACTCACAACTACAGGTCGCCAATCTGGGCAACCTCGTGAAGTGATGTTGACATCGCCCTACCAATCTGGAACATCATTTGTCATCGTCGCATCACGCGGCGGAGACGACCACCACCCCGCATGGTTTGTGAATCTTCGTGCGAACTCAAAGGTGTGGGTAGAAACTGTCGACGAACCGCGACACGAACGCACAGCACGCATCGCATCAGCAGATGAACGAGCAACACTGTGGCCACAGATTGTGGAGAAGTATGCAAACTACGGCGGTTACCAATCAAAAACTGATCGCGAAATTCCACTTATCTTTCTCGAAAAGTAATGAGCCCCACTCGCATTGATCTTGTTACTACGCCTACCCCTCTGGAAAATGGTGGCGCGCTTCCAGGAGGCGCTCGGTTATGGGTAAAACGAGATGACCTCACTGGTTTAGGAGTTGGCGGTAACAAGGGCCGCAAACTGGAATTCCTGTGTGGCGAGGCTCAAGACGCAGGCGCAGATTGCCTGGTCACAGTTGGGGCGGCTCAATCCAACCATTGCCGCATGACTGCTGCAGCGGGCGCGAAACTTGGTCTTGAAACTCATCTTGTTTTGTCGGGTGATGAACCTGAGACTCTCGAAGGGAATCAACTGCTCTCGCAAATGTTTGGAGCAATTCAACATCACACGGGAATCAAAGCAAACGACTGGGAATCTCTCGAGAACTTTCGCCAGAAACTCACGCAGCAACTGCGCACAAAGGGACGCACTCCCCATTCCATACCTATAGGTGGTTCCACTCCAGTGGGTGCACTTGGGTATCACCGTGCTTATGGCGAACTTATGCAGCAGTGTGTTGCAATTGGTTTCACGCCAGACGTGGTTGTTCATACATCTTCCAGTGGCGGCACACACGCAGGGCTTGTTGCTGGGCTCGTTGAATCTCGTGCAAACGGCACGCCACACTGCCCCGTGATTGCAATCGGTGTCGCCAAAGGAGTTGCGTTGCATGCAGAAAGCATTCGACAACTCAGCGACAACACTTTGCATCTCCTCGGGTTATCGCACCGAACACTTATGCAAGACGTCGTCATTGACAAACGCTTTCTCGGACAGGACTACGCAGTTCCCACTCAAGGCGCAACAGATGCTGCACATTGGGCGGCCCATCGGGGCGCATGGATTCTTGATCCTGTGTACACCGCCAAAGGTTTCTCTGGACTACTCGGAATCGATGCTGAAGGTGGATTCGAAGGCTTTCACAATGTTGTCTTCATCCACACTGGGGGTCTGCCGTCAGTGTTTGCGACCAATAGCCATTAACGCAAAGCACCACTACACCTAGTATTGATTTTGTGATTAATTGGGCAACAGACATTATTGACTCCATTGGATTGATTGGAGTTGCTTTTCTCGTTGCAATCGAGAATGTGTTTCCGCCCATCCCTTCTGAACTAATTCTTCTTCTCGCCGGATTCAATGTCAGCGAAGGCCGATTCGATTACGTCAGTGGTGTCATTGCTGCAACAATCGGATCCGTTATTGGCGCGTACTTCCTGTACGGAGTTGGTCGATTATTAGACGATGAACGAATGGAACGATTCCTCGCAGGTATTGGTCGCTTCGTTGGTCTAAAGAAGTCCGATGTGCATAAAGGCTTCGTGTGGTTTGAGCGATACGGAAACTACGTGGTGTTTTTCGGTCGACTCATTCCTGTCGTTCGCTCGGTGGTTTCTATCCCTGCAGGCGGCGACCGAATGCCACTTGGCAAATTCACTCTCTTAACCGCTGCTGGGTCCCTCATTTGGAACATGATCTGGGTGGCTCTCGGATGGACTCTTGGTGACCAGTGGGAAAAGGCCGGCGCATGGGGCGATTACCTCCAATACGGGGTGGTGGTCATTGTGGGCCTTGGTCTTGTTGCCCTCATCGTTCGAGCCCGCCGCACCAGAGGTGGTCAGGAATAAGTCTGACTGTATGATGAATAATCACAAATACGCGGGTGTAGTTCAATGGCTAGAATCTCAGCCTTCCAAGCTGATTATGCGGG
>SXGQ01025567.1_pt1 | contig 41445 bp, 30 predicted proteins | sample 3178371 | NCBI WGS metagenome assembly SXGQ01 (sample SAMN11356859, study PRJNA531348) | freshwater metagenome | isolation source: freshwater sample F1-20 | place: China: Fuxian Lake, Yuxi | collected 2017-12-25
ACCTCGGCAGTGGTGTGGTCGTAGTTAAATTCTCGATACAGATCCCAATCACCTATGTCTTTAACTTCGGGTTGTTTATGCCGATCTCCAATCTCATCAAAGACTTTTTCGTAACCCATGATGGCTTGACAACACTGACACATCGCAGAAATTCGCTTGCCCTTGTACGGGAAGAAAAACCAATACAGGAACCTGTCGTCAACTGACAGACGTTCAAGGTCGTCTAGGTATTTCCGATATTCCGGGTAGTGCTCACACTTGCAACCAAGTGACCTTCCGATGACACGGGCATATTCGCATACCACCTCGGGGTTTCTATGGAACTTTCCGATTCCGTAATTCATAATCCTCCTCGTTGAACTCGGAACCAGGCCTGGGCCATGATTAGCGATGTATCAACATGTAGGTAACGATCAATGGTCTAAAAAATGTGGCGTACCTGACCATTGGGACGATGAGAAGGAATGGGAATCTTTGATAACCATTTCAAACCTGGACTCTGACCCCGAGTGAGTTAAGACGGCGGTGTTGTCGCCGAACGTAGCTGTGTCTTTCCCACAGTTGTGGTGGCCGGTCATTACTTTAAGTTTTTACTGCGCCTTGAAATCACTGCGGAAAGGCGACACAATGATATTTGATGAAACAACTCGGTTTCGCATCACAAGCAAATTCGTTGGCCTTCTTGGCGACGAAGACGCCGCCAAGCTGATGGACGCCATTCCGCCCATCGACTGGGATCGCTTCGCGACCAAAGACGACATCGCCGCGGCCACCATACTTACCAAGGCCGAGATGGAACTCGAGTTTGCCAACTTCCGCACCGAAGTGGCCGTGCAGTTCGCCGACGTACGAACCGAATTCGCCGACGTACGCTCTGAAATGCGCATCGGATTTGCGAATCTTCGTGCCGAATTCGCTCACTCAATGAGGGTAAATACGATGACCATCATCGGCAGCATGTTCACGTTCAATGCCCTCATGGTGAGCCTTTTTACCTGGCTCCGCTAGTCGCCGCCGGTCTCCAAACTTTCTCCCACCCACTGCACAAAATGGAGTGGTTTGTTCGTTACATAGAACAAACTCAATCCGCTACTGAGCTAGCCGTGGCCAATGTTCGGTACGGTCATAGAAACAAGCAGTTAAGTAGACGTGGTCCTCATCAATCATGAAGATTGCTTCTTGATCAGCGCGTCGGCCAAGGTCTCTAGCGAAATCTAAGTCGATTCCCCAAGCAATCACGCTCGGCTCAACATATTCACCATCAGGCGACGTTCCATATCCCAGCACTACCCGGCCGCCTTGTTGAAGAACGTCGCGAGCAAGCAATGAATTCGTATAGTCACCTGATCGATTGACACCTTGTGGGTTCCAGCCGGTCAAAACAAAAATTGGTCCAGGGAAAGGCCATTGGATGACTCCTGTTTCCCCAGTTAAAACCTCAACTTTTGCCGGTGAAACTTCTGCACTCACACTCGTTGAACGGTAGTTCATCCAACGGAATTCCTCAGGACGAATACTGTCTTCTCCCCCAAAAACCACTCGTAAAGTTGGAGCTATTGACTCAGCAAATTTCTGAATTTGATCCATGGCGGTCATCAACTCAACTCCATCAAGTGATTCCGCAACTAAATCAACTTCTGCTAGGACTTGATCTTCCACATGGAATACCCGAGCTTGTTGCAAGTTCGCGTTCAGCGAATTCAATTCTGCAAAGAGTTCTGGCGATTCATCAACGCCATCAAGTACAACTGCAAAAACCTGGAATAACGGGCGGTTGTCATTGTGAAAGCGACCATAGATCGGAACTCCATGGCGGCGAAGCGGATAGTCGCCATCATCATCACGTTCTAGGGCGACATTACCCAGTGCTTCGCTGATTACCGCACGTACATGATCAATGGCACTTTGAAACAATGTTTTGATAGGCATTACTAGAGCAGTATGAATTCCGCATTCAATATGTAGCGGTTCTGCCGCAAGTCCAGGGACAGTGATCGTGCACTCTTCAGAGTTTTTAAGGACCTGAACAACTTTCATTAATTGATTCACATAAAGACGAAGTTCCAACTCCGACCCCTCATGGTCTCCTGGAATTAAGACCTCGGAATAACCACTGTCCGTGTAGTGCGCAGAAACAGTGAGACCTCGAGCGGAGCAACCGAGAATAACGGGGATCTTCTCGCCGTCTGAATTGACTGGATCAATTGGACGAGGTCTCAAAGTTTGTTGCAACAATTCTCGACTGACAGTCACCGTTGCACCATTAGAGGGTCGTGACCAATCAGAGTAAGCGGCCGCGTGATCGGCGATCAATCGATCAAAACTAAATTCTGCGATGGATGATGAAATGATGGTTCGAGGCGAATCGTCATCCATATGAATATCAACTGATTCAACTCCAATTAAATTATGTTTGAGAGCAGCGAAAGCCATGATTGGAATGTTGAGCGTCCAGTTTTCGTGATCTGCGGCACCCGCAAAATGCAAACCTGTAGTTCCATCTGCAGCCAACCACCGACGTTGACCCTCGTGAACAAAGACTCGAACATATCCAGCGGCTAAAGAGTGATCGTTACCTATGAAACTCGTTAGATCTATTGCCTGAATCCATTCATCTCTTGGTATTGAAACAATCATTTTCTCCCCTTCGTTGATCAATATTGATCTAACGATCAGTCGTCAAAAAACCGTGCTCATACTGTTAAGAAATACTATTTCAATTCGTCAATCACTATTTACCGGTCCGACGGAATCGAGTCAGCGCCTTGAAATACTGATAATTCGGATATGGATCTGGTCCACGGTGGACAAACCCAGGCAGAGGAATACTTGAAACAATCATGGTGCGATGAATATGAAGCTTGTCGGATACATCAAAGATGTAATCCTTTGTGTAGTCAAATTCGTGAGCACCGAGAAGATTCACTACTTCGTCAATGACTTGACGATCTGCTGGCGAATATGAACGCCCTGCCAATAGCCCACCTATTGCGACTTCTAACTTCATGTAGCCCTCCATTTCATCCATTACTGCTTGTCATTCATCGTCTTCGGGCTCAATGCCCAGCAATTCAGCTGCCGTACCTGAAAAATCGATACACGTTACCTCACACTCAAAGGGGTTCTGATTGGCATCGTTGCCTAGAACGCCAGCAACAACTCCACTGAATTCATCTCGACTCAGTATTTCTGAATCGATAGTCATGACGTTCGAAAACTCCATGCCAGACAGGCACCCCTTCAAAACCCTCCAAGGGTCAAAATCATCCTGAACTGGGCCCAAATTGCAATCAGCACCATCAAAATCAATGCATCCAAACACCCAGACCCTCCCCTTGCGATCTATTTCCACCGAATACGAAAAATCTGATGCTCCGCCTCCCCACAAACTGAGGTACGTGCCCGCTACAAATTTGCCTGAAATAGCTTTCTTCTTAGTTGCCATAATGACTCCATTCATCAAATTCCAGATACTTCTTCAACGAATTTTCTTGTCGGATTTGTGTCAAAATCAAAAGAATTATCTCCCACCCACTGCACAAAATGGTGTGGATTGTTCGTTACTCCTATGAACAAACTCAATCGGCCCCAAGGCCCTGACCATAGGTTGGAATTACCCGTGAATGTCGACCAGAACACCGCCAAGATTCGTGGTTACGTCATTGATCTCAGCGGAAACTCCCAGCAGGGCTCACTCGAACTGGGTCAGCGCCTCAAGTTCGTCTTTATGCACGAGACCTATCGCATCCGCATCAGCGAGATCGAAGGCAAATCCGAGGTCATGCTCACCATCGACATTTTCGTTGCGCCCACCAAGTCTGCGGCCAATGAACTCGAATGGGCCCGGCAATACCATCGAGCAAAGCAAACTCGCCTCAGCAACAGCCTCAAGCGCAACGAACACAACCCCGAATTCAACGACCTCTACTTTTCGTTTTCCACATCGGCAGACACGATGTACAAATCGCAACTTCGTCGCATCTTGAACAGCATGCGCCAGATTGCTCACGATTTTCGCCATTGCTTCAACGATCGCTACAGCGGTCTCGTTGCACCACGAGCTACAAATGAAAGTGACTCAATTCAAGGTTCCACTCAGCATCACAAACCCGACAACGCATTTGAGTACGACCACATGACTGCCGAATACGACGTCGTTCATCAGTCACGTCATCTCTCAACAGAAGAAATCTTGGCCGAACTCGACCAACTCGTTGGCCTCCCTGATGTGAAGAAAGAGATCCGACAGATTGTGGCGGCGCAACAAGTCGCGGTGCGCCGACGCGAATTGTTCATGCGTGGTGAACAGTTATCACCTCACCTGGTTTTCGTGGGTAACCCCGGAACCGGAAAAACGACGGTGGCCCGACTGCTTGGCGAACTCTATAAATCAATCGGCCTCTTAAAGAGTGGTCATGTTGTTGAAACCGAACGCAGCGGACTTGTCGGGGCCTTCGTTGGTTCATCGGCCGTGAAAACACGCCGTATTTGCAAGCTCGCTCTTGACGGAGTTCTCTTCATCGACGAGGCCTACACATTGATCAGCGAAGGTATGGATGGTGATTACGGTCCCGAAGCTGTTGCCACATTGTTGACCTTTATGGAAAACAATCGTGGTCGAGTGGCTTTGGTGATGGCTGGTTACCCAGACGAGATGAACAAGTTGCTGCGGTCAAACCCAGGGTTGCGGTCACGGTTTGACAACACGGTCATCTTTGATGATTACGACGACAAAGAACTTGAAGAGATCTTCTTAGAGATGATCGCGAATAACGATTACGAGCTGAGCCCCGAGGCGTTTGTGGCAGTGAGCAATTACATCAAGGCCTTGCCGATGCCGCGCCCGCACAGTTTTGCCAACGGGCGCGAGATGCGAAAGTTGCTGAATGAGATCGTCAAGAACCAGGCCGAATACGTGTTGAAGAATTTCGATCTGTCAACAGCGACCGAAGAGGAGTTGCGGTTCATTCCAGCCGAGTCGGTACCGCCCGCTTTGGTGTGGAAAACAACTGAGCGTGAAAACAACGAAAGGGACTGGTTCTGATGAGGTCTTCACTATCAGAAATCAGAGTTACCCCTTGAAAAGTTGTTTGGCCTGGACATTTTTCGCAATTGCGATCATGTTTGGTGTCGCAATCTTTGCGGTCTCTTTACCAATCGTGTTCGTAGTGATGGTTGCGGCCCTATTGGCTTAAAACTACGAGAGGCCGCCTCACTCACGATCTGATTCAAGAAATCTCTGATCCAAGCGCATACTTTTCAAATCAATGGTCGTTAGTTATCCATGAACATGAAAAGCGACATCTCCCAGCCCCCAAACCAGATCCCCCACATAATCACTGAGTATTTCAACCACTCAACCGCCATTCACATGGCGTCTGGGGAATTCACATACATCACACCTTGGTCGGTTGATTACCACCCACGTTACGGACTTATTTTCCGAGACCGCAGCGATACTCGAAATCAAAAGCCTGGTGGAACCCTCGCCGCAAAAATGTACCGAGTTGGTGAGGTTTTTGCTCTTGACCTCACTGCCCTGAGTGTTGATGATCTGAGCCACCTCGCCAACCCGTGCACAGTCTCAGATGAAGACATTGAATCGATTGTGGTCTTTAAATATGTCTTGTGGCCGACATCAGATCGTCTTCAGTTATCGCATCTCGATACTGCGACTGATTATGATCGCCAACAAATTTCCAATCGGAAAGAGTTCAACTCAATCCATCAGCAAATATTCGGAACGTCGTATACCTTCGCCAACGATGAGTGGGGTTGGAACGAGAGCCTATGAATTTCGACGTCTTCGGCATCAACGCCACCTCTGAAATCGGAGAAGTCTTCAAAAACTCACCTTGGTGGTGGCACCCACTTTGGGATTACTGCCTGCAACTCCACGAGGACATCGCCGGAGCCGTTGACTACGGACACTCAAGTGACGGCAGCGGGCTTGACGAGGATAGTTCGCGTCGCCTTGGACTTGCATTAATCCATGATGTTATGACAGGGACAGCAAAGAAATACGAAGTGGAGTTCCGAGAACGCGTTACTCAAATTCCACTGCGAAGTTGTGAATATTGTCAGGGCACCGGCACCAGAAGGGATGCAAAAGGAAGAAGACTTGCCTATCAAAGGCTGAGACTCAAAGAGGAAGTTGCGATATTTGTTGGGCGAACTCATGGATGGTGTGACGGATGCACAGCCACAGGTCAGATAGTTCCGTGGGAAGCCAGATTTTACTTTTCAGAAGAAAACGTGCAGCGCTTCGGTGAATTTTTGTTGCACTCTGGAGGTTTTATCATTTGCTAGTCATAAACCCAGCCCAACAATGTTTAAAGAACAAACGTCACGAGACGAACAACGAAAAAGCGTGCAAATATGTCAAACATCTTTACTGACGAGACTCGCAATGAAGACCACCACAAGCGATTTTCAGTTTTAACGATTAACTCTAAGACCTTAGAGACCTTCTACCATTTTGACGTTCAAGGAATGTCAGGATCGATTGATGTCTTCCATGGACCGAATGAGTCGGGGAAAACTTCCTTGATGGAAGTGATTCCTTGGATAATTGCGGCACAAAATGTAACTAAAAATGACACACGCGATTTGCCAGATACTTCGTTCCGTAATCTCATTGATGTCTTTAAACGTGAGAACTTCCTAAAGGTTGATCAACTCCACAAATTTTCAATTCTTGACGATTTGAAACTTTCAGAAACTCCTCAAAGCGAAGCGCAAAATGAATTCGTTTTTGCTGAAACACTGTGGTTACTCCGAGAAATCTGCCCGCCGACAAACATCTTCGGCGAAATTGTGCACTCGGTCAATAACGCCAAGGAACTAGATCAAGCATTGAAGATGCGTGGAGACAACAACCGTCTCTTGGTCAACTTTACATTTCGCCTCCTCCAACTCATCATTATGAATCGCCAGAAGCAAATCCGTCTACCGATCATCATTGATAATCTTCCCCAATCCCTGAGTGATGACTATCTGCACTTGATGGTCAAAGTCATGAAGAAGGCATCGCGAATTTGCCAGATCATCGCTACGACTGCAGATCCAACAGTCGTCAGAGTTCTCCAAGAGAACAGAATCAATATCATTGATATGGATACGTGCCGGCCAGCTTGACTCCCCTAACCTAAGGGAAACGCTTCATCTAAAGGATCCGATCCACATGACTTCAATCGTGGTACTTGAATTGCATAAACGCTATAAGCGGGTCCAGGCATTTAGAGGCAAGATTCGGCGGCTAGTCCCAAAAGATCAACGTGATATACAACCTGAAGACTGGATGTATGTCGAATACGAGAATATTTGTAACGATCTTGAAGAGTCACTTAACCAAATGCGAGCAGTGCTAATTTCTCGATTGGACTCCATCGTAGACACGGATATTTCTCTTCGCGAAAATATCCTTAAGACCATTGACTCGCTCTCAGCAAGCGATTTATCCGATTCCTTCTTTTCCATTATGAGAAGCGGCACCGATTTGTCGTCTGCTTTTCAAGCAACTGAGATCAGCATCCTCGTCTTTTGTGGCGTTCCTCTAAAGGATGCTTATGAAATTGTGAAACGTACCCCTCCTTTGCAGAATGTCATTTCTGATTCTGGAACTCTTTTCTTAACTTCATCAATGTTTATAGACCCTATTTTGAGTCACTATAGAAGTTTTCGAAATGCTCTTTCAAACACAATCCACTCAATGCTGATGAGATTGCAAGAAATTGAGATTCACCAAGGGTTAGCCATTCTGCTTCAGGCCAACAAAGACTCATCTGAATTATTGCCAAGTCCCATAGATAAATTGTCAATCAGCCTCGCCTATTCAGCTCAGGTCCAAGAATTAAGCCGGGCTGATATTGACCTCACTCGATCTGTTCCAGAGTTGTCCTAACCGGCGCCATGTCGTCACAGTTTTGCCAACGAACGCGAGAAACGAAAGTGGCTGGTTCCACAACCCTCATTTGAAAGGTAACTTCAGTTAAATGTCCGTCTTGTGATGTTTGATCTCTATCCCTGGCAAAGGACTACGAATAATCAAATCATCCATTTCAATCTCGTCAGCTCCATCTTCAACGATGCGCAGAGCAACGGTCCGATCACTCGCATGGAACTGTAAACGAGCCACCGCAACAACCGAGCCCTCTTCTTTATCTCGATCTTTTGACTCCGCGATAACCGAGCCTTCTTCTTTATGGGAGTTTTCTCTGACCGCTTCAACCGTTCGCCCAACAAATGAAACGAACTGATCACTTCCAGACCATTTCGGCTGATAACCGGCGTGCGTCACGTCAAAATTTGATGCCCAGGTCGCAATATCTCCTGACAACTTAATAATTTTCCCAATCGGGTCTTCGGCTATTTTCTCGTGGTGAACACCATATTTCAGCCATAAATATGATTTGACAAACGACAATTGAAATGATTTTTGTGTCACACTCGCATTTATGACGGACGAACCGAGGAAGCGTCGATGTTCCAATTCGCTATCTGTTGACTGCGAAACATGCACACCAAATTTTCTCAAACTATCCTCTTGGTTGATAAATTCTGCGTGCACTTCTTCTAGTAATCGCTCTGCACTAAAGCAACGAGAGCTTGCCTCTGATGTTTCTACCGACACAATGAACCGCTGGTCTCTACCCCGAATCATCCCTCTTTCAATAAACTCGTATCGCTCTTCATCCGAGCCAAGTTCACGAGTAATTTGATCCTTCAGAACAGGATCACGCAACTTCTCTAAGAGCGCGGGGAGTGAGTAGTCGTAACCTTTCGGAACAATATGAGTCACTCTTTCCGGACCCAATTTTTCCAAAAGTTTAATGAGTAAGGTTTCTGCCAGATGGCCACCATTAATAACGAAGACCTTTTCATCTTGCTTAATGAGCGGCTGACCGTTGCGAAACGAAAAACTAGGTAAGGTCGCTCGTAAAGACTCCCCGCTCTCATTAGTTGGAACTTTCACCAATTGATCTGAGTTTGAAGGAATCAGTAGCTCTTCGACAAAGCCAACTACTGGATCTTCTACCGAGATTAGTACCAAGTTTTTAATGATCGTTGGACAAAGAGTCTTGATGTGTTTTTCCACTGCTTTGTTGTGGATTTGAACAATCAGCTGAAGATCGGGATTCTTATCTCCTCGCTTAAAAATCGCCTCAATTTCTCGAAGAATTGAAATGTTTTGCAAATCCTGATCTCTTGATCGACTAAATAAGAAAATCTCATTCGCTTTAGAAAAATTGTATTCGGCCACAATCTCTGACACTCGATTTGTGTGTGGAATATAAAATGACTGTTGAGGAATACGATCGTCAATAAATGCCTCTAATCGATCGGCTCCTTTGCTGCCAAAAATCACGAAGAAAGTATCTTGTCCCAAATCAATGCGTGAACTCTTTACCGAATCGTGCCTGCCATTTGATTTACTATGACTACCGCTATGGGACGCTGTTCGAGAAGAAGATGACAGATCATGAACCTTCCCCTTGTGCAACAAGATTGAAGGTTGATCTTCCTCGACATTGACAAGAATTGTTCTATTTCCTGGACTATGGCCCATTGCATACCGAGCACGCAATGACTTGTCTCGCCCTCGCCAAGTAGTCCTAATGATCAAAACAACAATTGCGAGTCCACCAATCGCCAGTCCGCCCGCCAAAATCGCGCCGAAAAGGCTTTGTGGAAAACGGTCCTGTTCAAATTGACTCGTCATAAACACAAGAGTCCATGTCACGAATTGCCGGACGCCTGTTGGTAGAGATTGCACACGCTGCATTGAATCGCTGATGTCACACGTCGTACCAAATTGCCCAGACGCGCACATACGCGCCGACAGTCTTTCTGTGAAATACAGAGTTCCGGATACCACTGTCAGCGCCAAGGTGGAACAGAGCGCTACAAAAGTTAGGCGATGCCTTTCAGCAAACCAACGAACTCTGTTAAATACCGATAGCAATTGGGCGATATAAACGAGAGTGACGTCCGACTTTGCTAACTGACGGCGGAAAGTCATAAATATTGCAACAACTGTTACAAGACCAGCAATCATTGAGAAGGTAATTTCAGAACCAACCGTCGATAGATCAAAGGGTAAAAGCATCAGATGCGCCAAGGAAACAATTCCATAATTGGCGATTCCCAAGATGACAATTGCTGGGAACGCTATGAGCGAACCGTAGCGAAATAGATCCTTAGGTCTTGGTAAGTCAATATCTCGATCTGGATACCTTTTGACTAGTTGCGCTCGATTCTTTCGAAGCGTCGAGAACCATATCAGGCCAGCTAAGGCTCCAAAAGGGGTGATGAATGTCCCCAGGTTCAAACCAAGAATTGAATTCTGAACGAAACTGACCTGATCAAAGTCACTTGAAAAGAGTTGTTGATTACTCTTGTCGCCATACTCAACAATTTCTCCGCTGAGAGAGGCAGCTGGAAGGTCGTTCATTACCGAAGATAAGACTGTCGTTGCAGCACCGACGCCGACTGATCCGATCAAAGATGATTTGCTCACTACTTCTTGTGTTGCGGGATAGATGCGATTCGAAAACTCTGGCGATTGAACTAATCCAGAGCACAACGTAAAAAAAGCCAAAGCAAAAATCAGAATTTCCCAGGGTAAATGTCTCAACAGACTTTCAGATGTTGTCATCTCTCTCGACAGCTGCTCAATGGATTGAGTTTTTACATTGGGGTCAGTTTTGAGATCCTTTGCTGCATGTTGACTGTCTAGTAGGAAACCCAAACAAGCCACAATTGAAATCGGTATAACTGCAAACCAAAGACTGGTGGTACTCAAGAATGTGACAGAGATGGTGACTAACAGTGCAATCCCGAAGATTCGTGACCACCTAGTCATTGCCGCACTTTTACTTAAATGCTGATGGCCTTCAGACAACTCTAAACGGCTGTCATAAACCCATGCGCTGCTTCTGAATACACCTCTGTTACTCGGCAAGCCCCTGACAATTTTCTTAACCCATCCCGCCTCTGAGTTACCGAGAATTCTTGTAATCAGAGAATTCCTTTTATCGCTTTCATTTCGGCTATTTATTATTTGGATTAGTGAAAAAACGAGCATGATTGTCAGAATTGTTGTCGGCAGCATCACGAGTAAATACTGCACAAAACCCCAGTGGACAGATCGCCCTAGGATTAGATTTGTTGGCGATCCAAAGATGAGACCAACGGCTGCAATATTGGCAGCTACAAATTGACTCAAAATCAGAAGTCGCGCATTTTTCATTTGTGTTCTAAAAGCGATGTTGAGGACGATCGGAGTCATAATGAACACCACGATGTCGTTCGAAGTGACGAGAGTCAGAGCACTGCTCAATATGAACAAATACAAAATCAGTTTGTTGGTTTGTCCATCGCTCTTCCTCGCAATTTTCCAGGCGTAATACTCAAATAGATGGGAGCGGCCCATGCCAAACGAAATCAGCGAAAATGAAAAAATGATGGCGATGATCTCAGCATGTTTCCCAATGACGTCTCTGATATCGCTCCAGGCAACCATCTTCGTCAGCAACATAAATATGAGCATCGCAAGAGGTACCAAATACACCCGCGATGCTTCTCCGATAGAGCGTTGCCGGCCCCCAACCTCATTCTGAGATCTCGGCCAAATCCAAATGATGCCCGAGAATCCAACGGCGACAAATCGCCAAATCGAGTTGTTGTTGTCCGTGAACCTAAAAGCCGAAATTAGGACCACAAGGGAGGTAATAACACTCGTAGCTAAATCTGCAGCTACTCGCTTAGACTCTCGAAACTTCACCACGGTGTTCTTCTGCCTACTCATAACTTGATTGTATTAATTGACCGGCTCATTCGGTGATGCTTTCCCTTTGTTTGAATCTTTTTGGGGTTCATTAAGCGCATGAATGACACTCTTGGCGCATTGATTTAGTTACTATTCGTCAGCGTGAGCAACTTTTTAATCCTAATTCTGGTTCTTTTCCTAGGTATCCCAGCACTGCCAATCTTGGGTCCTCTTGGGATCATCGTTGGTGTCGGATGGGGGATTCTTTGGTTGTGGAATTTGCTCTTTGAGGAATAGCAGCTCACTGAAATGCGGTCAAAGATCTCTAACTGCTCAAAGAGATGAGGCACTCGATCAAGAATTGAGGGACTGTTCCAACTCATCTAGTGCCGAATTGAGATTATCTACCAACGAATCAATCGTTGGTTGTAGATCATTGAGATCTTGATTCAAGTCATTGATGTTCTTATTCAGATCATCAACCTCATCCTGCGAACAGGATGTCACTAATGACATCGCTACAACGCAGGGTGATATACATAACAAAACTTGAAGGCGAAGTTTCATTGATTTATACCTTTCCAACTTGGGTCACTTGATAGAAAAAGTTGGAGATTGCTGCAACTCCTAGAAGAGTAATTGCAATGATTGAAACTCTATATATCTGATCACTGCTCATTTTCTTCAAAAGAAGAAAGGTGAAGGAAAGAACCGTTGTGAGAGTTAGGACCACAATGAGAGTTCCTGCTGTTGGTTGCTCTGCCATCATCTCAACTGGGCCTTTACTCAGCAATGTTGTAACGGCACGTCCACACCCACAACCAGGGCACGCCCATCCTATTTTTCTCAGAGGACAGTCATAACCAATAGTGTTTCCAGCCAAGGTACCAATCGCACCAAATGAGATAATCGCGCCCGAAACAGCCAACAAAAACCGACCATCTCGTAATTGAGCCGAACTTCTGTCAGAAATTTTCAAAACTACTAAAACCAACCTCTGTGGTTATTGACGTATCGGTTTTCGAAATCGGAATCAGATTGGGTGAGATAAACAATTCCTTCAATAAATCCGATAATAAACATCACCGGCGCAGCGAGACCACAGGTCAATATTGATACGAGCAACATAATCAGGCCTTCTTTGGTATATCCCAAAATGAATTTATGTACGCCAAAAAACCCTAAAAGAATTCCACAAATTCCTGCAGCAATCTTGTTACCACCAGCAGAACTACCTCCGCTGTTGTAGTTATTCGACATTTGAATTCCTTCCATTACGTGGAAAAGATTCTAAGGGATGGCTTTGCGAAAAGTATATACCCAATTTCTGGAATGGCCAGTAAGCCTCATTTGATTAAACATGTTGAACTTCATTGACAAATATTTGTCCTTTATTCAATCTACAAGTCAGGTTTAGTCAACACCCAAGTCAAGTACCAGCTAATAAACGGCAGAGGCAGAAGTGCAGATATTGCAAAGCCTTTTATTCCACGATCGCCGTTAGCTCGAGCAATTGCCGCACCAACTGATCCGAGCAATACTGTCCAGCCCATAATTGACATCGCGATAAAACTAATGAGGGAGTGTGTTACTCGCAGCACTTTAAGCCCGATCTACTAACGAGGCGAGACTTGCCGTAATTCCCAACGATGACAAAAACATAACGAGAGCTCCAGGTCCTCGGTGAACCGCTGCACCCACGTCAAGCCCTTCATAGAACCTCGCAACCCACGCTGCACTGACCGAACCATCAATGAATGTTCCGATTGTAAAACTCAAAGTCGCGATCATTGCTAAGAACGACGTTGAGATTCCGACAATGATGATGCCATAAATTTGATGGCGCAAGAAAAACACGCCCACTCCTACAAAAATCAACATGACTGCGAGCAGAGTGGATGGCCCGACAAACGGGACAGCCCATCCTGGAATTCCAGCTTCATTATTGAGTGTTTGAATATTCAGCCACGACAGATACCGGCTTCCTATAAGAAGACCCGTTGCCGATGCAAAAACAAAATATGTCGCCGCTCGAACTGGCTTAATGATTAAGCCACTCCATGCCTCTAAAGCACGTTGCGTCAATTCAGGAAGTTTCCCACTTAAGCTTAGAGCTGCGATAATCGCTACCGGCACACAAAGCCATGCTCCGACACCGGCTCCTACATCGACCGTCAGTCGCCGAATGGTTTTTGGAACAATGAATGATGGGATCAATCTCGAGGCTGATTCGCACGCAATAAGAAACACAGTTCCAAAGAAAGCAATAAGTACACCCGGAAATGACCATCCTGGTGAGAGTTGTATTCTGTCCAAGGCAGCCAAGAGTCCAATGACGATGATGGCCAATGAAATCAATATTGAGACGTATCCAATTAAGGGAAGGTCAATGCCTTGGAAATGCTTTCTTTCGTCTTTGAGCCGTCCAAAACCCCAATCAGCCCAAACAAGGGACATTAAGAAGGCACCACTAACTATTGAGCAAATACCTGCCCATCGCTGATCCATACGCCCATTATTTTCCAGGTGATAAATCGCTGCCGTGACTATCGAGACGAAAACAAGAAACGATATGACGTTAAGCATTAGCTTCTCGCCAAATAATAGAGTCCTTGTCGATCACCTGGGCCCCATGAATTTTGATCATCAGTGTCAACCATTATTGGGTACATCACTTCGGCTCTTGATTGCACGTGATCCAAGTTCATGACATGCCCTAACTCATGAAGAAGAACCATGTATTGAGTTAGCCCAGGACCAACGATTGCGGGCATATTCATGGCTGCGTTCATAATGACCATGCCCGAATAGATTTCAGGTGAGCCATTTTCCCCTACGCGGTACTGCGGGCCCCCACGAGCAACTACTTTCTCTAGAGAATCATTTGGATAAGCAGTGAGAAATTCTGATCGAGTTGCCCAACCAATATCAATTGTTTCTTGATCTACATAAAACTTTGGTACATGTTCAAAAGTTCCTGCAAATTCAAACGAATAGCCGGTTGCGTTCGCAACTTCTTTAAGCGCCGACTGAATCATTTCAAAGGCACTGCTAGGGCCGCCTTTTGAGCGAACTCTAAAGCGAATATGTTCGGAATTGCTCATTGGCCAGCGAGCTGGCACCCCATCATATTCCCCCAAATATTTAAAAGAACCGCTCTTAACGGGCTCCAAAATTGATCGATCCGGGCTAATAATCCAACTTGGATCTGCATCACCCGGCAGATTAGGCACTTCTTTCGCGATGAGGTTTAAATCGTCCTCTTCAGGAATCAATTCAAACTCATCATCAGCCGTTGGCATCTTCCACTGCGTCAACGCGTTGGTCAGATCAATTTCCGCCGCTTGAGGTTGTTCCGAAAACATTTTTAAGGTCTTGATCGGCACAGGATCAGAGATCTCGTAGTTGATTCTTGCAAATATAAAGTTGCCGAAATCGGCGTTCCAGTTAGGTGAAGCTATTTGTTCAATATTGAGAGGCTTGATCAGGGCCGGCTCGATGTGAATTGAGTCTTTGATCTTGAATCCAAGATCGGACTTGAGTAATTCTCGAGCTCCTTCCGCACCAGTGTCAAACAGCCCGAGGTTGGGAGGACTGACAGTCCCGTCGACAATTTGATCTAAAAATGACTGAACCCTCATAGAGACCGAGGTTCCTCCATCACCTTGCATTAAGCCCTGGATCAATCCAGTAGAGGTAAACAGTGTGTCAGCGATTGAAACGCCATCGTCGCTCACTTCTAGAAGTAGTTCTTGGGCTCGCCTCCGAGCTTCATATTCAACAAATTTTCGAGACGAACCACTCTTAATGCTCATCAACAGTCGTTCACGATGATTGAAATTATCGTTGTGACTATTTGCTGGGGAATTATCAGGTGCAAAATTACCTTGGCCACTAACAAGAGTTAATTCCTGCATCGCTGCTTTTTCCATCATCAAATACTTATTACTTAACCAGCCTGCACCAAAGGACTCTTGTCGTGCCTTCTGAACAAGTCCTCTGAGCCGAGGCTCCGAGATTTCCGGCTCAACTATCTGATGAGAGAGCGGCAAATGCAGAAAATGATTACGAATCCTCGGTCTCGGGTTTCGTACTTGCGCACCATAAGGCTCGTGCACTACCACGCTGAGGATCTTCTGCCAATCCTCCCCGATTTCAGCGAGACCTTTGACTCTTTCGATCTGAGTGACCAAGATTGATTCTGCTGCTTTTAGAACTGTTGCCAACTGCTTCGCGATTCCGCGCCGAAAATCTTGAATGAATTTCTTTTTAAGATACTGTCCAAGTCGCCTAACTATGGAAACTAAGAGAATTACTGCCCCAACACCCGCCCAAATTACTGAAGCAATTTGGGCAATCGGTACAAGAAATGGGAGTAGTACTAAGGCGAAAGTTGCGGTCATGAAGAGAATTAACTTCATTATTCGTTTAACTAACCAGTTGAATACTCGCCTTACAATGCCCTTAGATAAGCGAATTGCTAACTCTTCTTCCTCCGCCTTAGCCCGTTCCGCTTCTTCATTAATCAGGGAACGAATTATTCCTAAACGTTCCTCGCAATTCAATTTGGTTTGATTGAGCAGCAATTGAAAGTTGGAAATCAACGATGAGTGACTTTTTTCATTGGGCCCAGGACGTTGAACCACCGCACTGCGGTTTCCAATGATGAATCTTGTCTTGCCAGCGCTTCGCACTGCTTCAAGTTCTAACGGCAGTTCGCTTCCGTCGACAAGACCTAATGCGACCCTTCTCAAGTTGTTCCATATTTGAGGCTCGGGACTGACATGGCGAGCAACTAGATCTAGATCCAAAAGCTGATGACTTGAAATTGTTTCAACTACATCGTTTGTAGTTAATGAAGTAGCACTTCCGCCAAGTAATTCATCAGTTTTTTCCTTTGCCCAAGTCTTTACAGATTCTACTTTTTCCTCAACATCCTCTTTGATGAGCACGGGTAGTCGATGAATGAGCCACGAAAAGAAGATCTTAACTAGTTGCTTAAATCCAACTTTTGTCTGCGGGGCAAGTATTTCCTCAATTTGGCTGGTGTCAGGCATGCCAAGATGATGATGATGAGTCAATACTTCTAGACATCTCTCGATCACCCTCTGGCTGTCGGTTTGACTGAGCCGCTGAAAAGTATTTTGATCATTTTCCACTGGAAGTCCTGGTTCGCGACGAAACGCCTGCGAGAAAACTCTGGCAGGTAGTTCAGGAGCTATCGCAAATCTTCCCTTTGAGCGCACCAAAAAACAATTTGTAGAAACAGCTTGCGAGTTGTGTCGGAAAAGTTGCTTTGGGTCATGGTCTGAAGATGGGTCATCCCATAATCCAGAAGCAGCTACGAGAGAAATAGCTGCATGCGCCACATACGAAGAATCCGAAGGTACTGGTACAAGTTGTTTTCCGTATTCAATTTGTATTTCTGGCAGAGCGACAACATTGATCCACGGTATTGCATCTGCTCCATCTCTTGAAACAAGTTGAAAGATATTTGGGAGCGACGCTTCTTCGGCTGCAGGAATCAGCAAATTGACTTTCGTAATAAAGGTTACGAGACTAGCTTCTCGTAAAGCAAGCGATTCCTCAAGTCGGCCAACAATCTCATGGACTATTTTGATTCTCTCTTCAATTCGATCTGAGGTCAGTTCACCGCCGAATGAGTCTGCTAATACCAGATGAGTTATTTGATAGCCAGAAGTCAACGTCAGTTGAAACTGATGAAAGTCAATTTCTTCTATTGAACCATCTCTGAAACGCTTGACTTTCACACCACCCGGCCCAAGGTACTTGTTGGTCGATTTTTGACTCATCTCAGATTCGTCATCAACGACAAGTAGCGAAAAATCTCCAACAATTGATTGTTGTTGCATCGCGAGAAGCAGATCTTCTAATGGTTCTAGGCAAGGACTCTTTCTAGTTACGATCAACCGCATCGGTGGTAAACCATTTGCAATCTCTGCAGTATCAGCCATTGAGTAAACTCATCAAATATCTGGATACCTGTTTTGCAGCAACATCATAAAGATCAGCTACCTGATATTCATATGGATAAGCCTGAAACTCATTGTTGACAGCTTGATTTTGAAGCCATTGATCCCTCGCAACCAACAGCCCTTCGGCATTCTCATTCAATTGACGCGCGGTATCCCTAATCAACTGATTAGTTTTGTCTCTGTCAAAATTTGCTTCTTCGATAATCCATTTTTCAAGCGAACTTTCACTTTGATCATTCAGATCATAACTTTCAGTTGCGTACTGAGAATTTCCGTAACCCAATCGAATTACTTCTTGGAAGGCCTCAAGCTCGGAGGAACTCGCCGAAACAACACTCATCATTTCGGCCAACATTCCAGAGCTCAGAGCAGAAGTCATTAACGCTATTTCGCGATATTGCTTGCTCTCAGATTCGGTATATTGGCCAACTGGGTAATGTAATAGTTGAAGAGCTCCTCGCTCGGACTTAACGGTTATCGGTGCTTCGATATCAAGGATTTTCGATTCATCCCCGTAAATATTTGTCTTAGTGGCAAATCCGGGCTCAATACTTCCTGTCAACATGCCGATAATCCACCCCCGTGCGAATGAATTCCTCACTGCTTTTGAATAGGGTAAGAATTCATCAAAGGGTCGAGTTCTTCGCGCTCTAAAGAAACTGTCTTGGGTAATTGTGTTTCGAGTGGATGCATTACGTGCGGTCACAATAGAACTTGACAGCGAAAAGAAATTCGCCGGAGGCATAGGCGCACATGCTGAAAATATCTCAATAAATGTATTGCTTGAATTTAGGTCAAATAAATTTGGATCGTTGATGTTAAATTCATCTAAAACCCCTTGAACTCTGGTCGACAAGTTGTTGGGATTTGGTTTCGCTAAAGGAATACTAGAGAAAATTCTCGTCAAAGCATCAGACGCATCTATTCGATACTTTTGCCGTACTACATCCCAAGCAACTTCAACTAATGGTTCGGATTTTTCAACGGTGTTTCGAAGTTCTTCACAAAAGTTAGTGACACGCGTATCCTGCACTGCTTGACTTACTGTTTGGTCATTCAAATAGCCGTTAATGGTTTCTTTACAGTATTCAATCACTGCTGTTCTACTCTTTGACCAAGTGAAATAACCATACGCTCGTTCCATGATTTCATTAAACGAGAAATCAAAACGTAAATCAATTGATTGAGCGGCTCCCTGATTTAAGGTAACCGACATTTTCGGTACCCAAGATTGAACATTTCTCCAAGGTTTGCAATTCTCTACTTCGGCCTTTGACATTAAAGTTTCTCTATCCAGATAACTTGAACGGAGTATTTCAATAGCTAGTCGAGACACATCGGTCTTCGACTCACTTAGTAGTTTCTCTGTTGTCCTCTTCCAGTCTGCAGGGTTCTCAAGAAATGTCTCGTTCGCCGTAGGCAGAAGAGAGTCTGAAGGGGCATTGAGAGTTGACAAATTTCGGAATTCAGAGGAATCGTGTGTCTGTTCAAGATTGTCTCGTAATTTCCGAATATCTCTTAGCGCAGGCCTTAATACATTGCTTGCCACATCTTTCGATACTTCTATTGCGATGTCCCGCAAATCTCTTTCAATTTCCCATTGCAGTCTCTGTCTAACAACCTCCCTAATTTTCAACAAATGAGGCGAGGTGATTGTTTTGTTTGTATTTTTAAATGCGTCAAGACGTCCTCGATTATCCCAATTTGATTTCCAACCCATTATTTCGCCTGCATCTTTTTCAGCATTCAATTGAGTCGGAAACTCTAGATCCATTGCATTAATCGCGGATGATAAAATTGTTTCGAAAACTCGCACTCCATGCATCGCGAGACCATCTACGACAGCCCATGCAAATTTACTCTGTATTTCAACTGACCATGAGAGCACATTTAGTTGATGAAGCGTTTTAATTCTTGAAATCTCTGCTTTAACTATCTCGGAGTTGATGTTTGAGTCTAAAGTTTGTAGTGACCGGTATTGAGTGAAATCTTTAACAATATCCAAGGTCATTCTGTCCAATTCTTCACTGAGATTGGGAATTCTTAGACCATTCAAGATGTCGTCGTTATTTTCATCGTTTTCGGGTTTTGAGTGTTCATTCAACCCAGCTGTAGATAAGAAATTATTGACTAGATATTTATTAGAATCTATGTAATGTGAAATAGCCAAATCGTCGACTGAACTTTCATCAGGCGAAACGGTTTTCAGATGTTTAGTTACTAATTGTTCAATCCCTTCACGGACAAGATTCTCAATAATAAATCGCTGTAGGCGTCCTCTACCAAGGTCAAGACGGGCGTAACCAAAAGCCGATGTGGGCATTCGCATAGGCGCACCGTTAGAACTCTCTTGTGGTGCTGTTCCCTTAACTCCGTTCTGAGTCCAATTGCCTAACCACGCACCGAAAGTTTTTGAAATCTCAACGTTAAGCACCCACGCGGAAACTGTTCTAGCCGTCGTTTTATAGACGCTGGCTGGCGACGTGAGTCCTTGGCCTCTCGCACCACTTGGCGATCCAACCAAGAATGTGTATTGAGGTCCACTGAATTCCCCGATGTTCGGTGAACCTGAACTAAAATGCGGTGAGGCCGGGCGAGTGAAAGTTGTGGCTGCAATGAGTTCACTCATTGCAGCCAAGGAGTTTCCTGGAATACCTCCGTCAACCAAATTAATATTTCCATTATCAAATACACTTGGGTCAAAAAGCACCGAGATTAGGTTCTGTTGCATTGAAGCTAATTCACCTTGACATTTGATTCGAATCAATTCACAAATATCAAGAAATACCCCAGATCCCGCTCCGCCGCCCAAACTTGACATGACTATTACTAAAGGTGATCCAATGAGATTCGCTTTCGGTTCAAATCCTAATTTTTCGGCGATCGGCAATAGACCATCAGCGTTACTTATGGCCCGCTGAGCTGCCGTTACAAACTTCCTCCCAAAGTCTTCAATATTCCAAGTTGCAATGGCGCGTCCAAGAGCTCGGTATTGCCCTGCTCCTTCTTCAAATTGCGGACTTAGTCCATCCGGATCCGGTCTCCATTGCAAATAATCATTTCTTCTTTTGGCGTCCTGGTGCTTCGCTAATGTCGTATCGACTCCAGTTGGCCCTATCCATGTAGTAAGGGAACCAGCTAAAGGTTGATAAATGATTCGCTCTGGGAGCACAACTTGAGGATTGGCTGGTACGTCCACAACAAGAAATTGGAAGGCCTCTGGGATTTTCGAACCACAGCCAGCATCTTGCAAAGATACTGAAATCAAATCATGGATGAACTTAACCGTGCTCATCCCCGAACCACCACACCCGACAAAAACGACTGGTCTCATAGGTCTCTCCTCAAACTTCCTAGATAGCGAGGCAAACCATAGGTCCGTTTAGGTTCTAAAGCAATAGGAACTGAGACATTTGCTTAAGATAATGATTCTTACATTGATCCCATTCAACTATCTAGAATGTCGCAGAGTTTTTGATATTGGTCTGCAACTTCATTACTTAATATTAAGCGGATTCTCTGTTCCATCGTTTGATTTCCCACGGGATCAACATAATCGCCCTTTTCTGAAGGCCCAATCACCACCAACCGACCCGTCAAGGATCCGTCTACTCCACGAGAAAGACTTACAATTAACCACTGCCAAGTTATTGGCTGGTCAACGATCGCCCTACTACCAAAATTGGCAATGTACTTCTCGTCCGTTCTTCGAATTTTTCCATAAACATGGAAGAAAGATTCTTTAAGGTTGAGTATAAAACCCTTGCTTACTGTCCCCGAAGAGGCATAAACAGTATTGGCAAGAAATGCCACCTGCGGATTTCCAAGTAACTTAAAACGCGATCTAACCCGAATACCTGTTTGGATTTCGATTGCCCTCCAAGGGCCAAAAACTCTTCCTTCACTCAGAATAAACCCTTTCATTGCATCCTTGGGTGAAGAAAGCTTTTGCACATAGCCTGTCGAAAGTAGCCTGAACTCAAATTCCCACAACCTTCGGCGGTTGCTCGTACGCCAAAGTACGGCCAGGATTAAAGAAGCCAAACCGTATGCAAGAACGACTAGGAACACAGCTTTCAAAAACTCGCGAATTACTATTTCGCTGTCAACAGTCAGTGGCGGCACTGGAACATCAATTTGGGCCTCAACTGGCAGGCTCACTGCGGACGAGTCTCCAGTGATCAAATTTGTAACAATGAATTCGCTACTACCGACCAGTGATCCAGAAATCGGACGACTTGCAGACAATTCAAACTCTAAAACCTTCTCTTCATTTGCATTCAGTTTTACGCAGCCATCTTCTCCGCCTACCAATCTCACGGTCGTTTCCATCTCTGAAAGAGTTGAAAACTCAACGGGCTGGCTAAGACAAATTGAACTATCACCAGTTGTTGCTCCACGGAAGCCAGCGACTTTAATCAATTTTACAAACGGCAAAGATTTTGGACTTTCGGGGGTATCCCAATCTTTCTTGTCCGCGAGTTTGGCGTCAACAAATCCAAAATCTATAGATGCAACGGGAATGACTGGCAAACCAGGATCAGTGATACGAATTTCAATTTCTTTAGGCGCGAGCTTGTACCGAGTTCCATCTTCAGATGACACCGTTGCATCAACTACCAGCCTAATAACTGAGCCACCGCTCTTTTCCGGAGTAACAGTGAAGCTCGCACTTTTGCCTTTCTCGATGACGACTGGTTCAAAACTGGGAGTTGCCAATAGGTCATTCCCCTCAATCACACGTGGCCGGAATGTGCCCACGAAACCCTTCGGGAAATCCGCTGGCTTTCCGTCACGTCCAATCAAGTTGATTTTCACATCAATAGATTCTTTCAGCTCGGTTTCTTGTGGAGCAGAGAGTTCAAATTTGAATCCTGGAATTTTCTGATGTTGTAGATCTAGTGTTCCCTGAGGATCACCCAAAAGCGAAAAGGTCCATTTACCCGTTGCTTGATTATCACTATCCTTTAAATCAATAGTGAAGTTGTATATTCCTTCATTGCCGCTGTACTCAAATGTTGCATCTCCGATGGTCTGTCGATCTGTTCCGTTGGAAAAATTGACAGTATCGCCATTTGGTGCCCTCAATGACAAGTCTCCAGATAACGAATTCGCGATCACAACACCACTAACTCGAAGATCGATAGTTGTCACTTCAATTGATTTAACACAGGCATCCTCACTGGCAGTGCATGATGACGACGGTGGGTCGCCGCACGGAAAACCACTTAAAGCAAGCGAAAGACAACTTCGAATTTGGTCAAAGTTCGTATCTTCACGGTAAAAACCAAGACCGTCGGCACTCGCCACGCCACAGTCGCCGCCAAGAGTGATCTTTCGCAATAATGAAGAGTCTTCCGCCTTAAACTCACCTGAAATCAAGGCCACTGTTAGCAAAAATGTTTGTTGTAAACGTAATGAATTAGCAATTCCATCATTGCCGCAAAGTAATTGCCTACCAGTCGATTCGGCCTGGTCTGGATTTTTCAAAGTTGGCGCCCACGCCCGCGGCACGCTCGCTCTTTCGATATCAAACTTTCCATCTGTAAACCAAACAATGACTCGACACGGATCAGTCCCGGTCTCTTCTTTCATCTTGCTGGCATGCATACCCAATAATCGACTAGCGCCTTGAAGCGCGTCAACATAATCAGTGTCACGATCATTGTGTCGGTCTTTAAATGAAGCAAGCTTGGCGAGCAAATCTGGGGTGCTGCTGTCGCTCAGCGTAATCCAGTCATTATCTTGCAGCGGAGTGTTCACAACATTTGTTAAGTCTGAACCAAAACCAACCACCAAAACATCAAGACGTGGGCTCACTCCATCAACAGTTTGCAAGGCGGCACTACCAAATGCAGAAATGATGTCTTTTGCTAACGCCTCACGGCGGCCTTGCGGATCTGTTTTTCGCAAACTCACCGACTCATCAATCAGTACGACTGCTTCGAGGTCTAATTTGGTCGCTAGGCACGTAGCCAAATTTTGGATCGCCGGCTCGGGTCCAGGTACCACATCGCTTGCCCGCACAAAAGGAGCGCTTGCCAATAGACATCCGCCTAACAAACTCAGCGCTATAAGAATCTTGGTTTTCATGCGATGCGCTCCGCCAAATTCCAAGAATGAACAATCATCAAGATCAACACCAGGGCAGTGATGATCTTCATCACAAAACTCCACCGGGTCATGTTCGGTAAATCTGTCGATGCGGACTCACTGATACTCGCTAGTTGAATTGTCGCTTTTGCGACGATTCCAAAAACCATCGAGAAAATACTCAAAAACCAACCGAGTCTGTGCGACCCATGGGTGCCACTCATTAACAGTATGCCGAAAGAAGCTAAACAAAACAGTGAACTTATGACGATTGAAATTCTCGTCACTACAAAGTTTCTGATCATCTAGGTTGCATTTCTTTATTACCCATAGTGATTGAGAGCATAGCAATAAATCACTTTTGGTTGCCTCAACACTTGGGCAAATAGCACAATTCAAAGCCCCGAGATCAAAATGCCCATATTCAGCTTTGGTAGCCGTTTTCCGAGGCAATCATTAGTACCAATGTTCGGCTTTAGACCAGCGAACCAACGCTAAACCGCGGCAGTTCAGGGGGCCGCCGTTACCAGTACCTGGCCGTTTTGACGACTTCACTTCCTTGCTAAGGTCGTAGATGTGCCTCAATCTCACACTTTTTGCATATCTGTTGTCTGCACCAACACTCAATTTGAACATTTACTCAATCTTCTAGGGTCATAACTATGGACGAGCAGAACCGATTCAGCGCCAAACAGGCGGCACAGAATTTCAGTGACTTGTCATCAACTTATGAGAAAGTCTTTCTGGCAATTCACAGTTTCATTATTGACCTAGAAGAATCACAGTCACAATATTCGGAACAACTGAACTCACTAAAGGCATTGTCCGAAGAAAACAAGGCTTACTGCATTGAAAAGATTTCTACTTTGCACTCATCATTTCGCAAGCTTTATTACCTCACCGGAATCAGTATGGGGACTTCCATAATTGCCTTGCTTCTTACAGTTTTGAGATAGCGATCATCGTGGATCACAATCGTCCTTCAACATTGGCAGAACTTGAAACATGGTCGGTTGCCATATTGGAGAATCCGCCAGGAGAACAAGATTTTGCGAAATTTGTTGATACTTTCGTCTTGCGAAGCGATGTTCAACAAACTAAGAGTTTTAAACGCTTCCTTCGAATTTTTCTCGACAAAACTTTGATCCGTGACCGATTACTTCAATATCTGGATAGCGATCGTTTGGACGTAGCAAAAACAGTATTAGAAACATCAACCAAACATGGATTTCAACTAGAGCTTTTTGAAATAGCCTCAATTATCCCAAGACTTATTTCGGATATCCGAAACGGGGTCTCTACAGAAGAACTCTTAGCCAATTATGGCAGCGGATTGATTTTTCTTCTAGTGAGTCACGTTCTATCGACTGTCGGTCTTCCCGCGATCCCAGTCGCTGTAGGTACTTTTGGCGGCAAGAAAGCTGTTGATTATCTCTTCGCATACAACCTAATTACCAAGACAGTCAATAATCACTTGATCTATATGCGGACAATTGAAGCGAACCTCAGTTTTCGACTATAGTGCTCTTCTCGACATGTCAACTCGGTGAGAGTTAGGCGTTTCGGGTGAATCCGATTGGGCGTTTTGTGCCCGGCTGATTTGCTTCGGGAATATCGCTCGCAATAATTGTTCGGATTTCGCTTTCAGTGGCCAAATTACCTAAGTGCGAAACCCGAAGCGTTGCATTACGTTGCGCAGAGTCCAAGAGATTTTCTACCTCTCTAGCATTACCAAAGCCTTCTTTTGATCGCTCTGAGTTCATCAAAATACCAATTTTGGATTTCGTCTCTTCAGTGAGAAGTAACCCACGTGAGTGTGAAATTCGATCGGCAATCTCAACCAACTCGGCATCTGAGTAATCAGGAAAATCAATGATCATCGGAATTCGAGACTTGAGTCCTGGATTGATCGAAATGTAGTCCATCATTGGATCTTTGTAGCCTGCGAGAATAACAACAAGAGATTCTCTTCGATCTTCCATTTCTTTAACCAATGCATCGGTTGCTTCTTCGCCGAAACCTTTTTGATTGCCATATCGATCATTCAATGCATAGGCCTCGTCAATAAAGAGGACGCCACCATCCGCTGACTTAATCACTTCTTTGGTCTTTTTGTCAGTGTGGCCGACAAATTCACCAACCAATCCTGAACGGTCTGTTTCTATGACTCGATCAGAAGGGAGCAAGCCAACATTTTGTAGTAGCTCCGCATACAGACGGGCGACTGTGGTCTTTCCGGTTCCGGGGTTACCAACAAAGGCCATATGCATACGCTGCTTTGTCACCGAATGTCCGCGCTGTTGGCGACGCTTGCTCACAACCAAGAAGTCAACACGTTTACGAAGATCTGCCTTAACAGTCTCCATCCCTACAAGGTGAGAAAATTTCTCTTCAAACTCCACGATCGCATCACTCGCAACATCAACTTGATCTTTGAGTTGAGCTCGAAGTGCAAGACGAATATCGTCAATTTGATCGGTTTCAGCTGACGTAACATTTTCATCAAGTGCTGCAGCGAACTCCCCGATGTCAACTAAAGCGAGCGCTAATTTTGTGGCGATTCTTCCAGAGTCTTTAGTCCGCAAAGAAGCGATCCGACTCACAGTTTGCGAGATTCCCTCTTCCGCATTTTTCGGGATCTCTGTAACTCCCAAGGCACTCGTTAACGCATTAAGCATTTCGGGATAATCTCCTCCGAGGATCCTGTGCGCCACATAATGTGCGTCAGAATAAAGCACTTTCCTTACTTCAATGACATCTTCACTCAAGAGATTTGCTATTTCAATCGCCAGGGCATCGTTCAGCATCATTGGTAGCGGTTTCAATTCAGCCACAGTCACTTTGGCAACTTCTTGTTTGGAAGTTGAAGTCTGAGTCGCTGTTTGGACTGATTGTCCGTCTGTTGAATTTGAAGCACGAAGAATATTCTCCAACGCTTCAAGTAGTTTCACTGCCAGTATCCAGACGTCTTCTTCCTGAGATACCGATTGAAGATCTGATAACACGTCCTCGTCAAACCCGTCGGGCTTAAGCGTGTCACCTTTGGTTTGAGAAAGGTATTTCTCAACTAGTTCTGCATACGACGGAAATTCCGAATCAAAACGTTCAGGATCCCAGCGACGTATCGCCTTGACTAGATGAGGTCGACTCACTTTTTCGTTCCAGTTGTTTTTAGCTGCACTAACTGCGTAGTCAGAAAGTGTGGCCGCAATCCGCGACAAATCTGACATAACTAATCCTCTCCGAAAAGTTCGCCGCCGAATTTTGATTGGATTTCTGTATCCCAAGATTCACTGGCAAATTGAATTGCACGCAATGCGCCCATGAGTTCAGATTCATCAAGATCGTCGGCGATGAGGCAATACTCATTCCAAATCGAACCTTGATTCGGATTTTCAGATGACAATATGACGCGACATTGTCCAAATCGCCGCAACTGGCCTTCAGTCGCTACCCACTGATACACATCGTTTGATAAATCAACATCGGTCACCAATGGACATCGAAATTGAACAAATACCCCATCATCGCCGAATCCTGGTTCAACCGAGATAAAGACAACTGCAGAATTGTAAGTCGCGATGAAGTCACCATCCGAGTCAATTCGAACAGAGCCAAAGTTATTTGTGAGTATCCGTTGAACCTTTTCTTTGACTTCAATAACCGAAGGCATCTTCACTCCTATCGACGGAAATTACCGATTACGTCGCCAAGATAAGACCTATCAAAGTCTCTGTCAATACCGCAAATAGAAATAGTCTGAATCAGGATTTTCACCGCAGACGATTAAGCGAACTAGCTATTGATCGTCAAGTAACCGTCTTCCTCAATAATTCTTTGCGTTGAAATACCCCAGTTCAAGCACTGATTAACGTACTCACTTACCCTTGCCGTCAATCGGTTGAAACCGAAGAAGTTTCCGGTCCACCTGACAAGTTCAGTTCGTTCTATTGAGATACTTTCTCGAATCAACGATTCCATGGCGTTCACAATTTCATAGGGCGAAACAGCACTTAAGTCTCTCGAATTTGAATCACTCCGCCGGAACCCTCGCCAAGATTCCTCTGACTTATCACTCGGCCACACATATGAAGAATCACCTATTTCTGTAATGGTGAAATCGGACAGCAAACCGTACAGAGCGTTGGCCCTCACTGTGACAACCTTCTTCATTCCAAACTGATAAGCAATCTTCTTGATAGCGAGCAAGGCGTCCATCGGCCCTTCTGTTTCAACAAGCTCACGCGTCATTGCTTTCGCAACGTGGCTTAAGGAATTCAAGGCTTGCTGATCATCGTAAACTGCCCCAACGAAGGCAACAAATGGTTCCTCATTAGGTAACTTTGCTGACGGCGCTGCTGCAAGCGGTAATCCTTCTTCCTCTATGGACTCAACGTCAATCTGAAACCGAGGAACTTCAACAGGGGGCTGTTCAGGAATACTTTTTGGATCCAACTTCGCAGCATTCACCAATTCAACTAATTCCTCAATCACTCGATCAGGTTCAATTCGCCATGCCGGCATCCAAACACGAGCAACGCGTGGCCAACCCATGACTTTTTCCAAAATAGTCACAGGCAAAGCGTCCCTATCAACTACTAGGGGGCGTTGACTCCATTCAGCGCTGTCGATCAGTACAGCCACCAACCATCTTCCATCAAGTTCGGGCAATGACAGCGCCAAATCGATTTTGAATTTTGACGCTCCAAGGCCAGCTAACACTTTGATGCCACGCTCTTCAAGCCGAGAGGCGATTTGCAGTGCCTGTTGATTAATGACTTTTTTGGAGCTATCAATCTCGGGCCGCCCAGATCCTCTCCTGGCCGCGTGTTGCAAATACTCCCTGAGGTGCACCATACCCAATGAGGTTGCACCGCTCATCTCTTCAGGATCAAACGAAGTCACTACAACAAATTGTCGACGCGCGCGAGTGACCGCAACATTCAATCTCTTCTCACCATCTGCATTAGTCAATGGGCCAAAATTCAAGGGCATGGCAGCTCCGCCAACTCTCTTAGAAAATGAAGTACCCATAACAATGATGTCGCGCTCTCTACCTTGAACACTTTCAAGATTGAGCACAAATAACCGTTTGTCAGTATCTTCCGTCTCTCTCAATTCTTTGATTTTCGGATGCTTACTTGAATCCAAGTAACTTTCAACAAGATTTCTCTGTTGGATATTGAGAGTCACGACACCAATAGATAGATCAGTGGTCAATGGACTATCTAGTCGACTAATAATCTCTTCAACTATTGCTCGTGCTTCCACATCATTGGTGCGAGTCTTCCCGTGGTCAAATTGACCATCTACGCGTCGATAAAACACTCCACAGTCGGTTCGAACATCAACTGGGGCGGGAAAAGTAGAGAGCCGACTCTCATAGTAATGATCATTTGAGAAAGAGATGAGAGATTCATCTTGGCTTCGATAATGCCATGAAAGCATCTCTTTTTCGAACCCCGATTTAACGGCCTCTTTCAAAATTGAGACTTCGTCGAGATTTTCATTCTCATTTTCTTCTTCGTCTTCATCAATTCCTGAACCAGCGACCCCGATCCGAGAAGGAGGCATCTGTTGTGAATCGCCCACAATGACACAAGCATTTGATCGACCAAGTACGCCGATCGCATCTGCGACTGTTATCTGTGATGCCTCATCGAAAACAACTAGATCAAATTTGATGCTGCCAGGTGGGATAAACTGAGCCACTGAATCGGGACTCATCATGAAGCATGGAGTCAGATCTGAGACAATCTCTGGATACTTCTGAATCAAGTGGCGAATGGATTTTCCACGCCCACGTCGCGGAGTATTCAGCTCTCGCCTAAATTCTCCTACTTTGCCTGTCGTAATTCCTCCAGAAATTTTACGATTGCGAAACAGGTTGTATGGAATGAGAGATTGCGCCAGTAATTTTCGTTGATCTAACAACTCAATAAATTTACGTACTCTTCGGTTTTGTTGATCACTGTCAAATACGTCAAGGTCAGTTTCTTCAGCCCTTACTTGCAATGTGGTGTTCAGCAGTCCACGCTCAAATGCCTGCGAGGCATCAAAACCCGAGATTGCAGCAGATTCAATTGCTTCAGCAAAGTGATTGAGTCCCGCATTCCGGAATTGATCAAGATGATTAATCAGATTCATCCAACGCTGAAGCGACAAATAGGTGCCCGACGAAATCGCCTCAGTCCAAACACTTGATGATGCTCTGACTGCATCAATTAGTCCGTTTTCTCCAGACCATCGCGTCATCGTCTCATCAGTGATATGAAAACTCAAAGTAAGGGAAGCCATACCTTTTGCCAGATCTGTCAATGTACGCGCCACACCTGGTTGCGGAATAGCTATCGATCCCAATAACGAACGAATCTTTGTCCCCAGGTCTCCCGAATTTGAGGCGACGATTGAAATCGTCCTTAACAACTCAACTCGTTCGCGAAGAATTTCAGTTTCTTTCGCCGAAGTCGGCGCTAGGAATTCAATCGTTGTAAACCCAGCTTTTTTCTTCAGACGATCGTAAGCCTGCCGGAGATTTGCTGATGCTTGCGCAACGATCAATGCATTTTTCGGAGTCACTATTTGATCTAATGAGTCTTCTGAAAAAATGGTGCTGAAAATTCCCAAGGAATTCTTGATTCGACCTTTTCGCCCCAAGGCGAAAGACTCCGACGCTGTCTTGATAGCAGCGGCAGTTTCGGACAAGTTTTGATCCAGAAGTATTGATGGATTCTTAGCGACTATGGCTCCAACGGATTCCAGAATTTTACTCATTTCGTCAATGGACGACAATGAAGATTCGGGCCAATCGGCGACGAAAATTGATGCCCATTCCTGCGACGATGGCGAAAGACCACTTTCCAAGAGCGTCACAAGCGTTGCTACTTCAGATAACTCATTCGCGGTTCGTATTTGCTGAATTACCGCAGCTATTTCACCAACGACACCATTCAAGAAAAGAGCGGCTTGGATGACTTGTTGTAAATCAGTAGAGGTCTGATTTCGATCAATGAGAGAAAACTCTGACGGACCAACTAAGAGCCACGGATGCCACGGTGCAACCTTGGCAGGTGTCGTAAACGATTCAAGATCAATGGTTGCGCGACGCAATTTGTCAATCTCTTCTAACGGAAGATCAAGTATTGATCTGGGTATGTCGGCTGCAGGGCCCGATCCCAGTTCAAGCAAACGAAAATAAGCCGAAGCGAACGAGAAGCCAGCATTATTCGCGCCGTAAACATTGTTTCGATAGTTATCCAATAGCGCTGCTGCTGCAACAAAGTCGTCTTCAAACTGAGCCACTTGTCTTTCATCAACATTTGGTGATTGGTCTAAAGCCTGTAAAAGCTGCTCTCGCAATACTTGGGGCTTTGACCCCTTGTCATGCAGGTCTAGGCAATATGGACCAAGCCCTACTTGATCTAATCGCTCTCGTACAACTGAAAGAGCAGCCTGCTTCTCAGCTACAAACAGAACCTTTTGTCCACGATTCATTGCATTGGCAAGAAGATTGGTAATCGTTTGGCTCTTACCAGTCCCTGGGGGTCCTTCAAGAACAAATGAAGATCCAGCTAGCGCTCTCTCAATTGCTGCAATTTGTGAACCATCCGCTGGTTGAGCACACAAAATTTTGGAATCATTGACCGCAATCGGTAGCGACGCGGCTGCTGGGTCTGCAAAAGCTTCTCCAGGTGTATCAATAAGATGCTTAACAACCGGCCGCTGAGCAAATTCTTTCCAATAATCATTCAGGTCTTTCCACAGTCGAAATTTCTTAAAATCTAAAATGGCTAGGCTCGCTGACTGATTTACGCTAAATCCTCTTGCCTCCAGGCCTCGTTCTCTGAATTCGGTTCGCATCGCCTCGAGGCCTGCTTCAACATCAAGCCCTAAGTCATCTGACATGTCGTCTGAAAACCATTGCAGTTGAAGTTGTTCACGCATACGTAATGCTTCAATCAGGCAATAATTGATGACAGTTGACTGTGTATCGTCCATTTGGATCTGGATGGCATAAAGCCCACGTATCGGCGCAATTCTGACCGGTACCAAGAACAGTGGTGATTCGTAGTCTCCATATTGAGAGCCCCATTGCACGCTGCCAAGGCCGAGATACAGGCAATTAGCTCCCGTTTCCTCTTCTTGGTTTCGCGCATCATTGCGCATGCGAGATGCAACTCGCTTGAACACTTCACCTTGTGCGGCACCAAAAAGAATCCCAGCCGAAAACAATGCTGCTTCTAATAACTCTTTATTGAGTTGCTGTGCGTTACGTGCTGCCGCTTTTTGAACCTCATTAAGGTTGTCAGCGGCATTAATAATGAGCGGGTCTCCATTGTTGAGACGATCTTCAATCCAGCCCAACGAACCAAGGGGCGGCAGAATTTCTACTCCGTGCCGAGAAGGATTCAAATTAAGCAACCGATTTCGGAATGACAAATCAAGGAGCGAACTCTTCCATGACTGAACTCGTGCGGGTACCGATTCTGGCAAGAGCTTCCGTGTCGTAGGATCTCTTCGCTCAATAATTGGAGGCTTACCGTTGCCGCCGTCAATGACCACAATGATTTCTCCACCGCGAACGACTCTCGCAGGAAGCGGTCGAATACCTTCTCTGTGTGCCCGACTGACGTCGAGCACGCTGTGCATTCCTCCAGGGGCGAAGTGACTCGAAGTTGCGGCCACAGCCTGCGCGAATTCCATTTTTCCAGGGATACCTGTCGTTTCAACTCCGACGAGCAATCCTGAATCCATGAGGCTTTGAATTTCAGTCCAGTTGGCAACTAATGAAGAATTCAAATTCATTTCTTTAGTGAGGTAACCAGCAAAAGCATGTCCCGGAACTCGATAAATCACTGGGTGCAATCCAGCTTGCTCCAAACACGACGCGTAAGCGCAAGCTAAATCAATACATGTTCCCTGACCATTTTCCAGCACTTCATCGAGAGGACGTAATTTCTGACCCTCTTGTTCAAATGATGCGGGCGGATTGATGTATGTCGGAATGCGCTCTTGAAGCGCATAAAAAATTGCCTCAGCGATGGCGTGATGTTGTCCCGTCTCGACTCCCTGATATCCACTGATCGAACCTGGTCTCCCCGATCGAACCAAGATCTTTGATGCTCGATCAAGAATTGAAGGAACATCTGGATGATTGGGTTGAACAAATGCTGCCGTCACAACCATCATCCTCGGATTACCCAGCCATTGACTGCGAGAAAAGATGCGTAGATCTCTCTGAATACTTTGCTTCCTGCCGACGTCATCAACTATTTCAATAGTGAGATAGGCATTAGCGCTCTCGGCCAAATCAGAAAGTGCGATGTCATCTAGTTGTAACTGAGACACTGGGGAAAGCTCGACCGGCTCACCAGGAGTTGGTGCATCTATAACGATCTCAGAGTCTCGTATGGGACTGCGATCTTGATTTGCCCATTTTCCTCGAAAGCGAATGGTCAGCTTTTTACTCTGAGCACCAGTGTTGGCGCGAATCTTCATTGATCGCAAAATTGGCACGTGGTTGTGCGCGAGCGCATAGCAGACCGATTCCTCGAGGTCTAGGTCAACGGACCATGGTTCAATTGACGCCAAAAGGGGATCAATAGGCGAATTAGCAACTATTTCGCTTGACGCGTCAGTCGGAGCAAACTCCACAGGTTGATCGATCTCGACTTTATTACTGTCATTATCCATGTCTTGAACATAACAGTCACTACTTACTTAGTAAATAGAGAGATAGAAACTAACTCTTTTGCGTTACAAAAGATGCATGTTTACCCTTTAGCCCCGAACATTTCGCCGCCAAATTTTTGAAACAACTCATCATCAAGGCTATTACTAGTCAAAGCGACGGCGTCTAGGGACTCAAATAACTCTGATTCATCGAGGTCGTTTCCAAGAATACTAGTTCTGAAATAGACCCAGCCTGTCTTTCCGTCAGCGTCGGGATTAATCCGGCAACTACCCAAAATATAGTTTTGGCCTTCGATCGCAACCCACCGACAAAGCGCATCTGTGATTTCAACATCACGAATCAATGGGCAGCGAAATGAAACTATGACATCTTCATCTCGCCACAACCGAACCCCAACAAAAACTACCGCTGACTCGTTCTTCACGATGAAATCGCCATCTTTATCTATTCGCACCGAGCCAAAACGATTAGTCAACATGCGTTGAATTTTGGCTTTGACGTCATCAACTTTTGCCATTTAGACCTCCAAGGTTTGAAACTTCCTCTCAAAATAACCATCTGCTTGAACCAATGCAATAGATGTTTACATACACTTTTTACAAATACTGTTAGAGTTAACTTCAGGCTGGATAATTTGAGCTAATCACCCTGCAACGCAGTGGCATTCAAAGATTGCCAAGACACTCTGGTTGATATCTGAAAGAATCTACAAAATTCAAATAAGGAGAAAAGATGGCTGACCAAGACCAGGTAACGATTGTTGAAGATTATTTGCGTAATATCATTGAACTAGTGATGATCTCCTTTGGAGATGGTGATGAGATAGAAGAAGAAGATCTGGAAGATACGAAGTTGCTTGCCGAGATGGTCGCGAACCTTGTGGTTAACGCATTAGACCTCCACATTCTTGAAAGCGATGGTGAACATCTGAAAGCTGCTTTGACGCTTCGCAAAGATGAAGAGTGGATGGACGATTGGGCTGATTCAATCGAGGAACGACTCGGCCCGCTCTAAATCACAGAATCATTTCGTCGTTATGATGACATGATGTTTGATTTCTTAAAATCCTTTTGGGATAAAGCGAATGGTACGGGTGGAGGTTTCACACCCAAAGGAATCATTGTTCGACTCAGTATTTCTATTGCCGCAAGTTTGATTGCCAGCGTCGTTTATACGACGTTTATTCGCTCAGACGAATCAGATAATCAGTCAATGACTCCGATCACTGTCCTTGTGCCGCCAACCGATGCCGAAGCTACAACTCTGGTGTCAACGACAGTCTCTGAAACTGTTCCGCAAACCACAACCTCTACAACAAGTGGTCTTGCAACCGATAAGACAACTGCTTCTTCAGATTTTGTCTCCCCGATCGCAAGTAATCCCAAAGATGGGCTGTACCTGTTGAACGATATTTTGAAACCGAAGGATTGGTCAAAATTCACTGGCGGTACTTGTCCGGTTTTCGTCTCACTTGTTTTAGCCGACAGTATTCGTCTATTCAAATGGTCCACCGATCATTGGATTGATTATTCAGAGTTGCTCAAGATCGACAACGTCGGGATTCCATTACGCGTCAAATCAATTGATGTCACCAATGACGGCAATATTGATTACCTATATGAATTTGAAAACCCAGTTGTAGGTGGCCCGAAGCTGGGAGCTGTTTTTGCTCAGAAGGAGTGTTCTTGGCACTGGATTGATGTAGCTGATCGAGGTTCAATCTCACGAACTACTCCTTACCTCAACCATGACTCAGCGTATTTGTCGATGGTTGATCCCAACACAGGTGAACCTTTCATCGTGAACTACAACCAATTAATCGACCGGTTCGAAGTTGTTCGCTAAATGCCTCTTCAAGGGTGTTCGCCCCAGTACGCATAAGTTGCTTTTGTGATTAGTTGCTAACGGCATTGACATATCCTTAATGGTCGAACCATACATATCTTCAAGTACATTTAAATAATGGAATTAAGTCCCTATATTCAGTGGATCCGCGTGGGGTCAGAAGGCTCATTTCATCCTTCGGCTATTGAGGACTTTGAGCTAAAGACTGGGGTCAAACTTCATCCTGTTGCGCGACGTCATCTTCTTCAAGGTTCCAATTTTTCAGATGACCCCTTTCCTCGGATGGAAGCACACAACGGCTATCTCTTTGGACAGTTGTCGATACCTTCAAGTGTTGATGATGAAGTTGCGACATTTGACGAGTTAGTGATTGTGAGCACTCATTTGCACTCACTTGTAGTCGTGCGCGAATCTCCCACCTCACAGTCGGCTTGGGAGAAGATCAGATTTGAGGAAGATGTTTTTAGGCAGGAATTAGAGGTAGGTCAGACAAGCGGTTGGTTCATCGCTGGCCTTTTTCAGATTGCGGTCAATCAACTGCACCAAGATGTAGAGAGTGTGAGCAACCGAATCGGTACGATTCTGATGAATCTAGGTATTCAGTCTCAAGATGATGAAACCGAACGTGATGTCACCCATATCTCTAGGAAGAAACATCAGTCTCTGCTAACAGTTGCTGATGAATATCGAATTGAGTTAGCGGGAATTCAGCGTGAAATTCCCGGAATTTCACGTGTATCCCTTGAAACCGAACGACTCTTGGACCTCATTTCGACTAACCAAATAGATTTATACGGCTCAGGTCAAGACGTTGATCAACAACTCTTTGATGGTGACATCGAGATTTACATCAAAGACATCTTCTTCAATTCTCGTCATGTGAACACAATGCTGCACGAACTTCAATCACAAGTTGCAGTCATTACTGAACGCTTGAAACAATTGCGAACATTAGAGCAGGTAAAGGCCAATCGAATTACAGCAGCAATTACCTCCATCATGTTGCTTCCAACATTTATCGTTGGTCTCTACGGGCAGAATTTTGACGACATGCCGGAGTCCAGTTGGGAATATGGTTACCTCTTCTCGTGGGGAACCATCGTGATCGTTACAACTCTTCAGATTTGGTTGTTCAAAAAGCGTAAATGGCTCTAATTCTTCGGGCACATTATGTCCAAGAGAATGAAGTAGCCCGAAAGTTTTCACGGCCAAAAATACACCATCACGACACTTGATCCTGGTTGAACAATTCCGTCCGGTTCCACCATCTCGTTATCTTTGAGTTCTTCTGGTGAAGACATCAGCACACCGACATAAATAGATTCATCATCCGGATTCACAAACCACTGCGGATCATTCACCGGATCAGCACTGTCGCCCTCTTCATACACCCAACCGTTCCCCTCAATCGCGGCTTTTACCTCTGCAAACACTTCTTCTGCCGCTCCCTCAATCTCGAAGAACTCGGCATAAGTATCAACGACCTCTAAGCCAAAGTAATAACTCATCGTGTCTTGATTTATGCCACCACCGTCAAGCATCACAACGTCGTCCCACCAATTTGGCTTCGCTACTGGTACATCAGCTTCACATTCAATGTCGCCTTTTGGTTTGCGGCCAGAATTGAACAATTCCTTTGCAATCTCATCGACACATCGTGATACAAAAATCTGTGAATGCCCTTCTCCTTTGAAGGTGAGCAGCGATGCGTTTGTTCCCATATGCGTCACCATTTCTTCGGCCCACCTCATGGGAGTCGCTGGGTCATCAGTTCCACCAAGAACAACAATTGGTGCGTCACCCTGATAATCAATTTCAAAGAGATTAGCTTTGTCAAAAACTGATTCGCAATATCCACCGTTGAGCCAATCAACCTCGTAATCGCGCGCATACCAGGGAGCAAGGTCCTTCATCTTCGTCAATAAAGCATCTGGGTCTTTCGGTTCGGTATCAATAATCCCACTCGCGCAATTGATGATGACCGATGAGTCATAACCATCGCCGTATTGACCATCTTCGTCACGCCCGACATACCAGTCTGCGAGAGCAAACGCCTGATTTGCATCGCCATCTCGCAAAGCCACTAATGCGTCAGCCAATACTGACCATTCCCCTCGGGAGTAAAGGGCCGACACGGTTGCGTAGTCAATAACTTCTGCGTTTACTTCGCGATCATCATCAGTAATCAAAGATTCCGAATCGTACGTGTCATAAAGCTCCAGCCAGTCAGCCTTCACATCGTCCGATGAGAATGAACACTCATCGGGCGTTGATTCGCACCAATCAACCCAGTTGTTGAATGCTTTCTCAAATCCTTCAGCCTGAGTGAGATAGTTCTGTTCGGCAGTGTCACCTTGTGGGTCATAAGCACTATCTAAGAACATCGCTTCAACGCGATCGGGGAACAACGTCGCATACACGCCACCTAGATAGGTGCCATACGAAATTCCGAGATAGTTGATTTGTTCAAATCCCATCGACTCACGAATCAAATCCATATCGCGCGCGGTGTTCTCGGTTGAATAGAAACGAAGAGCCTTTCCAAACTTCTCGGTACAAGGCTCGTCAATCTCCATCCATTCGTCGTATAGAGATTGTTCGTCTTCATCATCGGGTGTGTAATCAAGATAGACGAACTTGTCATTTTGTCGATCGCTCAAACAACTCAAGCCTTCAGAACGGCCGACCCCTCGAGGATCAAATCCGACGATGTCAAAATCCTCAAGCCCTAGGTTTTCAACAAACTCAAGTGAGGTGTTATAGACAAAATCCACACCCGACTCTCCAGGTCCACCTGGGTTACTTAGCACCACACCCTTCGGCTTTGTGCTCGTCGCCGGAATTCTGATTAACGCGATTTCGATCGTTTCGCCTTCGAGGTCCGCATAGTCAAGCGGCACCTCAAGAACACCGCATTCAACCATTTCGTCATCAGGGTATTCATCACAAGTTGACCACTCAATTGAGTCCACTTTGATGTCCGTCGGAATGGCTTCTTCTGACGAGCAAGCACCCAGACCAAGAAGTCCGACAACAAGGGGGACCGAAACCACTAAGCGAATATTCACGAGACGTCCTTCTATTTGCTCCGACACGACGAGCTGTCATTTGTCTATCAGTGACGTATATATATGTATCAATTCAAAGTCACACTGATTTTCCCACCTGATCACCGCCCAACTCACCTCGAACACCACCCCGCACCCCGCCTCACCAGCAACTATCCTCTACTTCGTGCCTATTCGTCGTCTGCTTCCCCTCGTCGGCGCACTCATCTTTCTTGTTTCGGCCTGCCGCGTCGACGTTCGCATCGATGTCACGGCCGACGACACCGGGGCTGGCAATATCGCGGTCACTGTTGACCTTGATGCCGAGGCCGTCACCCTCGTTCCGGGTCTGGCCGAAGACCTACGTATTGACGACCTCATCTCGAGTGGTTGGGTTATTGAAGGCCCCACCCAAATCAATAGTGGTGGTCTGCGCGTCATCTTGCGTTATGCATTCGAGTCCCCCGCCGAAGCAACCACGGCTATGCGCCAAATCAACGGTCCCAACGGCCCACTGCTCAACCCCGAACTCAAACGCACCATCGACGGTCGCACCGTGAGCACAACTCTTGATGCGACTCTGCAATTCGTCGGCGGCATCGAAGCTTTCAGTGACCCAACCCTGAGCGCAACCATCGGCGCCGCTCCGTGGGCAGCAACCGCTGAAAAACTTGGTGTTGATCCCACACAATCAGTTGGTGTCACACTTGTTGCGCGCCTACCTGGTGACATCAAGAAGAGCACTGGCACCGAAGCCGAAGGCGGAGTCATCTGGACTGCACCCAACGACGGCACCGCAGTTGCAGTCGTCATCGGTACCGCCGAATCAAAAGTTGATGGCGGCTTCTGGCAAATTCTCGCCAAGGTCATTGGCTACATACTTGGTCTGTGGCTCATCATCATCGGAATCTTGATCCTGCTCGTCATCTTTGCCCGCCGTCGCCGCACCGCTCGTTCAACCACACGCGCAAGTAATCGCGCCACACCCGACGCCTAGGTTTCACTCATGGCCCGACTGCGACTCGTCTATAACTGTTCCGATTGCGGAGCTTCATATCCAAAGTGGACCGGCAAGTGCACTGCATGTGGTGCCTGGAACAGTCTGGTTGAAGATGTTGAAGACCCCAATGCCAACAGCATCGCTTCACTCGCCGCGGGCTTGGCTCTTGTGCCGGCGGGAACTGCACAGTTAATAGGTGAAGTCGACACCACTCACGGTTCACCACGTAGCACTGGTATCGGAGAACTCGATCGCGTATTAGGCGGAGGCTTAGTTCCGGGCTCAGTCACTTTGCTCGGCGGCGAACCTGGTATTGGCAAGAGCACATTGTTGTTGCAAGCACTCGCTGCATGGCCGGGCCGCACGTTGTATGTATCGGCCGAAGAAAGCGCTCAACAAGTTCGTATGCGCGCCGAACGACTTGATGCCGTGCGTCCCGATTTGTGGTTGCTCGCCGAAACTGTTCTGCCACACGTGATTCGCACCATGGACGAACTGCAACCCGAACTTGTGATCATCGACAGTATTCAAACGATGATCGACCCCGAACTTGGTTCTTCACCCGGCAGTGTTGTGCAAGTGCGCGGATGCGCGCACAAGTTGGTGATGGAAGCCAAACGTCGCAACGTGCCGATCATCTTGGTTGGGCACGTCACCAAAGAAGGCGGGCTTGCTGGCCCGCGTGTACTTGAACATGTTGTTGACACGGTGTTGCAGTTTGAAGGCGATCGTCATCACGCATTGCGTTTGTTGCGCGCATCTAAGCATCGCTTCGGACCCACCACCGAACTCGGGCTTTTCGAGATGGTTGAAAAAGGTTTGCAAGGTGTGCCCGACCCGAGCGCACTGTTCTTGGCCGATCGTCAAACCGGAATCGCCGGAAGTGTTGTGGTGCCAACACTCGAAGGTCAGCGGCCACTAATGGTTGAACTTCAAGTGCTGACCAATGAAGTGAAGGGCGAAACCCCGCCACGACGTAGCGCTCAAGGTCTTGACAACAATCGCTTAAGCATGTTGTTGGCAGTGCTGGGGCAACGACTCATGCAACCTGTTGGCAAGAACGATGTATATGCGTCGGTTGTTGGTGGTGTGAAGATCACCGAGCCAGGTAGCGATCTTGGTTTGTGCTTGGCCGTATTGTCAGCGTTGAGTGATCAACCCATTCGGCCCGATGTTGTTGCGTTTGGTGAGGTTGGACTTGGTGGAGAAGTGCGACAAGTTCCGCATGCATCACGCCGACTCGCCGAAGCTGCCCGACTTGGTTTCTCGACGGCGATTGTTCCAGCGAAGTCACCCGAAGTTGATGCCAATATCAAGTTGGTGAGGGTGAACACAGTTCGCGAAGCAATGAAGGCTTTAGGCCTCACTGGCAAAGTCCCGAAGCGCACTGACGACTTCTAGCTCTGTGATTCTGGTGCAGAATTATTGCGGAATACGCAACGATTCTGCACCAGAAGCACGAGCGAGGCTGCGGTTAACTTTCAATAATGTGCAGTACCTCATCGGCAACAAACAGTCGACGATAATTTCCGCCAGTTGTTTCTCGAAGTATTCCAATGTTGACCAATTTTGCAAGCACCGCGTTCGCTGCAGGCGCACTAATCGCAAAGTGTTTCTGTATCCATGGTGATGTCATGTACGGGCGCTCGATCAACATCAGCGCGACTGACCATGCCACACCCCGTACATTGTGCGCTCGACATCGAATACGCACGACTTCTTCATAATTGATGAGTTTTTCAATCTTGTTTGAACTTTCTATGGCCTGATCGCGAACTGCCATGCAAAAAAATGCAATCCACCGATCAAAATCTCCGGTGGCACTGAGATGCAACAACTCATCTTGATACTGATCGCGCCGCTCTTCAAACCAAGGTGAGATTGTCAGTAGAGGTTCACGCAATACTTTCAGCCGAACAAGTTGCAACACGACCAATAATCTTCCGAGCCGACCATTGCCGTCGTTGAACGGATGAATAGTTTCAAATTGATAATGCGCT
>SXGQ01853735.1_pt1 | contig 41387 bp, 29 predicted proteins | sample 3178371 | NCBI WGS metagenome assembly SXGQ01 (sample SAMN11356859, study PRJNA531348) | freshwater metagenome | isolation source: freshwater sample F1-20 | place: China: Fuxian Lake, Yuxi | collected 2017-12-25
GGGTGGGGGGGAAGCCGGCGCAGGCGATATTGCAGTTGAACCAGGCGTGGATGGCGGAGTTGGGGCTGGGGGATGGGGTGTTGGATGAGTTTCCTGCGCCGTATCGGGCGTTGGTGTGGATGTTGCGGCGGGCGGGGGATGGGTCGTGCGGTTTTTTGGGGAATCCGGTGAGGCATTTCCAGCATTTGGCGAGCCGGATGAGCGGGCCGCGTGGTGAGGTGCGGGTGTGGCGGGCGTGGGTTTGCCACCATTTGGCGCGGGAGGTGTTAGATGAGGCGAGGTTTCCGTTGGATGGCGAGCAGATGGTTAGAGAGGGGTTGTGGATTCCGGGGCGGGAGCGGGCGTTGGGTGAGCTGGAGAGGCGGGGGTGGCGGGGTGAGGCGGATGAGGCGCGGGGTGTGTTTGGTGAGCTTGGCTGAGCTGGCGGCGGAGGGTTTCCATGCGTTTGACGGAGCGGTGGGCGAGGCGGGTGAAGCGGAAGCCGATGATGAGGCAGAAGATGGCGGAGATGAGAGCGAGGATGAGGGTGAAGGGGTGCCAGAAGACTTCGATGTCCCAATTGCTTGCCATCAACCATGGGAGGGCGGAGGGGATGGTGACTGCGCCGAAGAGTGCGCAGAGGGGCCAGATGGCGCGGTGCCACCATGGGTTTGTGGATTTGAAAAGGAGGAGGCAGAGGGCGCACCAGGCGATGCCGCCGGTGGTGGAGCCGGCGACGGCGGTGAAGGCTGCCCAGAAGTATTCGCCGCGGAGTAGGACGTTGGGTGAATCGAGCATGACGGTTCCGAAGAGTCCGATGACGAAGAGGGCGGGGACCATGAGGATGGTGCCGATGGTGACGAGGGCGATGTGGGTGGAGCGGGTGGCTTTTGATAGGGCGGGGTCAATGCCGTGGAAGGCGAGGAGTTCGGGGCTTTCTTGCGGATGTTTCATCGCGGGAGGATGGGGGTGGTGGGTGAAGGGGGGATGAATGTGGGGTGAACTTTCAGGGGGTTGGGGGTGATCTTGGGGGTTTGTTGGGAGGCTTCGGGCAGGATGCCCGAGCCACGGTTTTTGCTGCGCTGGCCGTGGAAGATGAGGGTGTCTTCTTCGGTCATGTTAGGGGTGGGGTGGCGTGTTTGGGGCCGGGGTGGTTTTGGCAGGTTTGGCGGTGCGCCTGTTGGGACATGGGGCCTTGGCGGTGGGGATATTGGGTGATCCAGGGGTTGAGGAGGGCGAGGGCGTTTTGTTGGGCTTCGGGGGTTGGGTATTTGTGGGGCTCGTGGGCGCGGTTTTGGGCGCGGTGGAGGCAGGTTTCGGTGTCCGGGTTGAGGTAGATGAGGATGGAGTCGGGGGTGGCGGCGTGTTGGATGAGGTCTTCGTAGCAGCCTTCGATGATCCAGGAGGGGTTTTGGCGGGTGAAGGTGTCGATGAGGTGGTAGGTTTCTGTTAGGTCGCGGCGGGTTGGGGTTTCGGTGTTTGGTTTCCAGGCGATGGTGTCGAGGTCGAGGATGGAGGCTCCGGTGCAGGCGGCGATGCGGCGTGCGGTGGTGGATTTGCCGGAGGCGGAGTTGCCGAGGATGAGCCAGCGGGTGGCGGTGGGGTGGAGGAGGAGTTTGGTGAGGTGGTAGCGGTCGATGGAGATGCCGTTGCGTTCGACGGTTTCTTGGCTGACGGTGTGGAAGTGGTGGTGTTGGAAGAAGGGTTTGGAGACGAGGCTGGCGTCTGTATCGAGGAGGAGTTGGTGTTGGTTGCGGGCGAGGGTTTCGAGTTCTGTTAGAATGAGCGTTGCGAGGCCTTTGCGGGTGTGATGGGGGTGGGTGTAGAGGAGGGCGATGTGGTCGTTTTCCTCTAACAGTCCGAAGGCGGCGGGGGTGTGGTTGATTTCGGCGACGAGGAGGGTGCCGGTTTCCAATTGTTCTTCGAAGGCTGCGAGGTCTTCGGGATAGGAGGCCCATGCGTCGACCTGGGCGGGGTTGTAGGAGGCGGGGGCGAGGGTGCGGACGGATGTCTGATAGAGTGCGGCGAGGAGGGGGGCGTCGCCGGGCTGATAGGGGCGGAGGATTTCCGCGGTCATGGGGCGGGTGGGGTGGAGAAGGTGTAGAGGCCGTCCTTGACGTTGGCATCCGGGGGGATGTGGGAGTTTTCGAAGAGGTCGTATCCTTGTTTGAGGTTTTGCCAGAAGGGGAACCAGGGGTTTTGGGATTCGCGGGCGAGGCGGGAATCGGTGGGGCGGAAGGGGAAGAGGTGGATGCGGAAGTAGGGTTGGCCGTTTTTATGGGCGGCGGCGCAGAGGGTGTAGATTTCCTCGATGCGGGGGTTGGTCATGGCGAGGCAGCCGATGGAAACGTTGCTGCCGTGGACCATGATGAAGGTGCCGGTGCGTTGGTGGTGGCGGTCGTAGGCGTTGGGGTAGCCGATGTTGAAGGCGAGGTGGAAGTTGCTGTCCGGCTTCATGGCGGAGGGAGGGACGTGGTAGAAGCCTTCGGGGACTTGGCCGTCGCCTTCGGCGATTTTGGGGCCGAGGGTGCCGGAGAGGGAGGCGATGGGCCAGATGCGGAAGAGTTGGTATTTTCCGTGGTCGCGGTGGCGGATCCAGAGTTCGAGTTGTTTTTCTTCTTTGAAGGCGCGGAGGAAGACGGGGTCTCCGAGGTGGAGGCCGGCGGTTTTGAGGGCGGATTGGAGTTCCGGGGTGACGCGGGTTGCGGCGGCTTTGGCGCGGGCGGGGCCGCGGAGGAGTAGGTCGATTCGTGGGATTTCCGCTGGGGGTGGCGGGGTGGTGAAGTCGAGGGGGTTTGCGGTCACGGGGTGTATTTCCTGAGAGCCGCCACGGCCGGGGATGAGCCATGCGGTGGCGGCGATGAGGAGGACGATGGTGGCAAGTCCCGCGGTGATCCGTAGCAAGGCCATGAGGGTGGCAGTCTAGCGGATGGTGGCGGGGGATGTCCCGAAGGGATTTGTGAAAAGGGTGTGAAGGGTGTCAGGGGGAGGCGAGGGTGATTTCGTGGATGATGAGCCAGTTGGTTTGGGGGGCGGTGACGAGGAGGCGGATTTTGCGGGTGCCGGCGGGTGCGGTGGCGGTGGCTGTGCCGTCGTTGAAGGTGGCGAGGTCGGTCCAGGTGGAGCCATCGGTGGAGGACTGGAGTTTGCCGTTTTCGAGTTTGTCGCCGTTTTTGCTGGCGGGGCCGCCGGTGGTGATGGTGACGGGGGTTGGTGCGGGGAGGGGTTTGGCGAGGGTGAGGGTGAGGTGGTCGTTTTGCTTCAACTCGCGGTCCGCCCAGAAGAAGGTGTCGGGGCGGCCGTCGAAGGCGAGTTCGGGCCAGTGGTTCTGATAGATGCCGATGGATGTTTCGACGGTTGAGCCGTCGCGGGTTTTGCGGGTAGGGGGATCGAAGGGTTGGGCGCGGTTGATGCCGGCGGCGTCGTAGTGTTTGAGGATGGTTTCGAGTCTGGTACGGAAGTCGTCGTAGTTTTTGAGTTCGGCGGGTGTCCATGCGACTTCGGCGAGTGCGGCGATGCGCGGGAAGGCGTGGTATTCGACTTTTTTGTAGTCCTTGAAGTATTCGGACCAGAGTTGTGCCTGGACGCCGAGGATGTGTTTTTGTTGTTCGGGTGTGAGTGCGGCGGGGGTGGGGTTGTAGGAGTAGACCTTGTCGATGGGGAGGAAGCCGGTGATGGCTTCGTATTGGAGGCCTTTGGCGAGTTCGGTGGCGGCGGGCGCCTGGTAGTGATCGAAGTAGGTATGGCTGTTAGGGGCCATGACGACGTCGTGGCCTTCCTTGGCGGAGGCGATGCCGCCGGCTTCCCCGCGCCATGACATGACGGTGGCTTTGGGGGAGAGGCCGCCTTCGCGGATTTCGTCCCAGCCGATGAGTTTGCGGCCTTTGGCTTCGAGGATTTTCTCGACGCGTTTGACGAAGTAGCTTTGGACCTCGTGGCCGTCCTTGAGGTTTTCCTTTTTCATGAGTTCGCGGACGCGTGGTGAGTTTTCCCATTGGTCTTTGGGTGCTTCGTCGCCGCCCATGTGGATGTAGGTGGAGGGGAAGAGTTGGCAGACTTCGGTGAAGACGTCGTCGACGAATTGGAAGACTTCCTCGGTGGGGGCGAGGGTGTAGGGGTGGACGCCCCAGCGTGTCATGACTTTGGGGGCGTAGCCGGGGATGTCCGAGTTGCCGAGTTGCGGGTAGGCGGCGATGGCTGCGGCCATGTGGCCTGGCATGTCGATTTCGGGGACGACGTTGATATGGCGTGCGGTGGCGTAGGCGACGATGTCGCGGATTTGTTCTTGGGTGTAGAAGCCGCCGTAGCGTTTGCCGTCGTCGGAGTCGCGATTTCCGTAGGGAGGGGTGGATTCACGCCAGGCACCGACTTCGGTGAGTTTGGGGTATTTCTTGATCTCGATGCGCCAGCCCTGGTCTTCTGTTAGGTGCCAGTGGAAGGAGTTGAGTTTGTGGAAGGCGAGGGCATCGATGAATTTCTTGATGTCTTCGACGGGGTAGAAGTGGCGGCCGACATCGAGCATCATGCCGCGCCATTGGAAGCGGGGGTGGTCTGAGATTTGAAGGGCGGGGACGTTAGCGTTTCCGTTGGCGGGTTTGGTGGGAGGGAGGAGTTGGATGAGGGTGCGGGTGCCGTGGAATGCGCCAGCGGGATCGGTGGCGAGGATGCGGATGCCTTGAGGGGTGACTTCGAGGCGGTATCCGGATGGGGGGATGGATTTGGTTTCGTCGAGGTCGATTTGGATTTGTGAGGGGAGGTGGATGCGGAGTTCCTCGGCGTAGGTTTTGGCGGGGGAGCCGGTGATTTTGGCTAGGTCGGCGGAGAGGAGGCCGGCTTCGTTGGCGAGGCGGCGGTCGTGGCGGATGGCGGTGTTTGCGGAGAGCGGGAAGTGGCCGTCGAGGGTTTTGATTTCGACGGGTTTCGGGATGATGGGCAGCGGTTCGGCGGCGGATGCGAGGGCGCTGACCGCGAAGAGTGTGGCGGTGATGGATTTCATGGGATGGGCAAATGGAACGGTTGGAGGGTGCGGCGGGGAGGGGCGGGTGGCAAGCCTGCAGGGATGGTTGCGCGGGGGGCGCGCCGAGCGGCCCATGGGTGGGATGGGGCGGTGGGGTTCTGGAGAGGAGATGTCTGTTAGGCCGGGGCGTCTCTATCAGGATTCCTTTTCGATGACGATGCGGGGGAAGGCGGGGGTGGGGGTGCCGATGGTGTGGCCACTGGGGATGAGTCCCCATTTGAGGTCCGCGAGGTGGAGGGTGGTGAGGTGTGGGAGGCGGAGTTGTTCGGCGAGTTTGGCCGAGACGGAGGGGAGTGCCGGGGAGAGGAGGACGGCGCAGTGGGCGACGCTTTCTGCGAGGTGATAGAGGACGGTGGCGACGCGCGGGCGGTTGTCCGGGTTTTTGTTGAGTTCCCAGGGTTTCATGTTTTCCGCGTAGCGGTTGCAGTGGACGACGTGACGGTTGACGGCTTCGAGGGCTTTGGAGATTTCGAAGTCGTCCATGGCGGCGCGGTAGTCGGCGAGGGTGGATGTTAGAGATTGTTGGAGAGCGAGGTCGTCCTCCGTGAGGTCGCTGCCGATTTGCAGAGTTCCCGCGGTGAAGCGCTGGCTCATGTTGAGCGCACGGTTGCAGAGGTTGCCGAATTCGTTGGCGAGTTCGGTGTTGTAGAGCATGACGAGGCGGTCGATGTCGTATTCGGCATCGCGGCCGGTGGTGATGTCGCGGATGAGGTAGTAGCGGAGGGCTTCGACGGAGAATTTGTCCGCGAGGGCATCGGGATCGACGACGTTGCCGGTGGATTTGGAGATTTTGGCGCCGCCGAGGCCGTTCCAGAAGCCGTGGACGAGGAGGCGCGGCATTTGTGCGTCGGAGAAGCCCATGGCGTGGAGCATGCAGAGCCAGTAGATGCCGTGGGCGGGGATGAGGATGTCCTTGCCGATGAGGTGGACGGGGCGTTGGGACCAGATGGTGGGGAAGTCGGGGAGTGTCGGGTTTCCGGCTGATTTGTATCCGGCGAAGGAGATGTAGTTGATGAGCGCGTCGAACCAGACGTAGGTGACGTAGTTTTCATCGAAGGGGAACTCGATGCCCCATTGGAGGCGTTCCTTGGGGCGTGAGATGCAGAGGTCGAGGCCGGAGTTTTTCTCGAGGGCGTTGAGGAGTTCGGATTTGCGGAAGGCGGGGGTGATGATTTCCGGGGTGGACTCGAGGAGGTTCTTGAGCCAGTCGGTGTGTTCGCTGAGTTTGAAGTACCAGTTTTCCTCCTGGATTTCGATGACTTCGCCCCATTCAGGTCCGAAGTTTCCGTGTTCGTCGCGGTCGCGGTCCTGGAGGAATTGTTCCTGGCGGACGGAGTAGGAGCCGGAGTGGGCTTTTTTGTAGAGCTGGCCTTGGTCCCTGAGTTCGGTTAGAATGGCGCGGACGCAGTCCTTGTGGCGAGGGTCGGTGGTTTCGGCCCAGGAGTCGTATTGGATGCCGAGTTTTTCCCAGAGTGTGGTGAAGCGGAGGGTGGTTTGTTTGACGAAGTCGTGAGGGGAGACGCCTTGTTTTTCTGCGGACTGTTGGACTTTCTGGCCGTGTTGGTCGACGCCTGTGAGGAAGAATACCTCATCGCCGCGGAGGCGGTGGTAGCGAGCGATGACATCGGCGAGGACCTTCTCATAGGCGTGGCCGATGTGGGGAGCGCTGTTGGTGTAATCGATGGCGGTGGTGAGGTAGAACATGGGCGGACCGGAGGAAATCAGGCTGCGGGGGCGGAGGCAAGGCAAGGGATGAGGGCAAGGGCGGGTGGGGTTTTCGGGGAAAATGGCGGCGTCGTCACAAAACCGTCACACAGCGTCACTTCTGGGGGCGGGTTTGTCACATTACGAGGAGCGGGCTGGCGCGTGCGAAGCGTGTGCGGTGAATGATTTCCATGGTTTTACAAGTGATCAGATGGTTGCCGCGAGGCGTTTCGAGTCCGGTGGGGGTTCCGCATTGGGGGTGGAGGATTGCGGCGTGGGTGCTGGTGTTTTGTCTGGGGATGCCGACGGGTGGGGTGTCGGCGGCGGTTTCGTCTAACAGAGAGCGAATGGGTTCTGTTTTTGTTTGGAAGAAGCCGGCACCTTTTATGGTTAGCGGTGGGCGGTGGGAGCCATGGCGGGCGGAGGCTGGGGCGGGGTCGACGTTTTCCGAGCGGTGGCGGACGGCCTGGGCGGGGCGGGCGATTTCCGTGACGGGTGGTGGAGATGAGCGGTGGTCGCCTGCGGATTTGCAGTTGGTGACGACGCTGATGGAGCAGGAAGGAGACGTGCCAGCCGGTGGGTTGCCGATCGACCCGGCGGCGGGCGGGATCCCGGTGTTAGAGAATGTGGCGGGGAAGTGTGTGATCACTGGTGAGGTTTCCGACGCGGTGAGTCTGGATCCTCTGAAGGGAGCGATTGTGGACGTGATCGGGACGGGGCGGACGGTGGAGACGGATGCTGCGGGGCGGTTCAGGATCGAGGGAATCGCTGCGGGGACTTATACGTTGGAGGCATCGATGCTTGGGTATTTCGCGGAGACATCGGTGGTGACAGCGATTGAGGCGCAGGCGGCTGATACGCGGTTCGGTTTGAGAGAGAAGCCGTCGGATGATTCAAGTGAAGAGTATACGTTGGAGGAAGAGACGGTGGTGGGGGAGTATCAGGGGGATTCGGGGGGGGATTTGTTCATCGATCTCGAGCTGACCAATACGGTCATTTCGGGCATTTCTAAAGAGGAGTTCACCAAGACGGGGGTGAGCGATGCGGCGGGGGCAGTTGGGAAGATCTCGGGGGCAAACAGTGTGGGTGGGAAATTCGCTGTGGTTCGTGGTCTTGCCGACAGGTATGTCACGACGCTATTCAATGGTGCTGCCATTTCTTCAGCCGATCCGTCCCGCAAGGCGGTGCAATTGGATATCTTTCCGACGGTTGCACTTCAGGGAATTGACATCAACAAGACCTACCTTCCGTCTCTTCCCGGGGATTTTGGCGGTGGAACGATCCAGATCCAGTCCTTGAACATTCCGGACGAGCGAATCATCGAAGCCAAATACAAGATTGGCTGGAATAGCACGCTTGATGACCGGATGTTGGTTCATCCGAACCGGGATCTTGGATTTTGGGGTGATGTTGATGACCGGATTCCGGATGCACTTTTATGGAATCTCGACCCATCGGGAAATCCGATCTCCTTTGATGCTGGCGGGCGCCGAGTCGCACCTCCGCTGAGCACTAACAACGCCAACAGCAACAATAATCCACAACAGCAACAGGCTGCGATCAACGAAGCACTGCGCCAGCAGGCCGCGGCCGACTCGTTGTTGCCGCGTGTCAGGAGTCTTGAAGCTTCCCAGTCGTGGCTTCCGAAGGTTGAGAAGCCCGAGGCACCACAGAGTTTCTCGCTGGTGTATGGTGACCGCTTTGAAATTGCCGATGGTGTGACTGCCGGTTTCATTGCAGCGTTTCAGCATGCTACGAGCGATCAGGTGAATCCAAATGGTGCGGAAGCCCGTCTCACCGCACCGGCACGATCATGGATTGAGGAAAGCTATGCACGCGAAGTGGACTGGTCGGCATATCTTGGTGGTGGTGTTCGAATCGGAGAGAAACATGAGATCTCATTGACTTACTTCAAGAAGCACATAGCGACCGACAACATCACGCACGGAACGGATTTCACTGTTGATGGGGATCGATTCGGGGATTTCGCGAACAATGCAAACATGATCGCACGCTATGGTGCGTCAGCAATCCAGAAGCGGGAATTCTGGACTATTGATCCAGTGATTCGTGAAACTGAGATCATGCAGATCGGAGGTCGTCACTCCAATGACATAGGTACCACCCTCACCTGGCGGCTTACCGACTCAAATGCGAGCGAGTCCCGCCCGCACACTTCCACTTTCAATACCTCGCTTCTTGATTTCACGGATCCTCTGATTGCCGCGGAGGCGGCGCGAAGCGCTGACTTCATCTACAACCCATTCCTCGGGAGGATTGCGACGATTGAGCACGATTTCGTCTCCAGTGCGGCGATTGCAGAATTGAATTCGTTTCGTGAGACACAGCTGATCGACGAGGAGTCCACCGAAATGTCTGGTGAGATCCGGCAAGTGATCGCATTGACGGATGAAGGTGAGAAGGGTCGGAGATTCGAATTCTCGTTTGGCGGGAATGATATCAAAAAGACACGGATCCAGTCGGGTCGGGTCTATCAACTTCGGTTTGATGATTGGGAGAATGCGACGAACAGGAATCCCCCGGCTTGGTGGAACAATCAGCCCGGGATCGAGCCATTCTCGCCAGCCAGACCTTTGGCGCGCAATACCTTTCCGGATGGTTCCGCGTTGCCTGACGGGTTCCGATCCTTAGGTGAATTTCTTGCTGCGAATCCCGGTGAAATCGCCAAATATTTCAACGGCTATGCCAGCGAGCAAACCGGAAGTGTTCCCGGCACCGGCGCTGGTCCCCGTGCCTCGCAGTACATACGCCCGGATGCGCCCTATTATCTGAATGGCAGCGGGCTTGAGATCCGCAACGTGGATTCCGAACTCCAACTGCAGGGGATTTACGCCTCGGGAACCTATCACGGAGATTACTGGCGTATCGGGGGTGGGGGGCGATGGGAGTCTGAAAACAAGTCCTACGAGGTAGCGGCATTACCGCTCAACAGCCTTCAGGAGAATTCACCAGCGCGGTTCGGCACCCTTTCGACCGAGGTTTTCATTCCATCGCTTTATGGTGGAATTGATATCATTCCTGAAACATCGACGCTGAATGTGGCTTGGTCGCGGACCGTTGCCCGTCCTACGTTTCATGAGTTCCTGCCAATCGAGTCGGTGGATCAGGACTCCGGCATTGTCCGGCTTGGTAATCCAAACCTGCTTGAGACCAGCATTGAAAACCTCGACGCTTCCCTAGACTGGAAATACGAGGACAGCCTCTCCGGCCGATTTTCAGTCTTCCACAAGCTACTTGAGGATCCGATCGTCGTTGTTCAGCGCTCGGACAACGCCACTGGAGCGAATTTCACCACGTATCAAAATGGTGACCGGGGTTCCATCAATGGCATTGAGTTCGAGGCTGCCTGGCGACATCCGGACAGCCCATTTTCCCTTAGTGGAAACTACACCTTCATCGACTCGTCGCTGCTTTACAAGGTTAACTCTGGCGATCCGCTCAATCCGCTGTCCCTTGACACCCGGTTTCCCTATCAACCGAGCCAGATCCTGAACCTGACGCTTGGTTGGGAGCCAGAAGACAGCCCGTGGAGCGCCTTCCTTACCGCGAATTTCACCGATGAGTATCCAACGATTCTTCGCAGCGACCCTGCCGCCTATGACGTTTGGCTGAAGCCGCAATTCACACTCGATCTTGTAGTCTCGCGCCGAATTGAGATGGATTTCATGACCGGCATCCTCACCCTCGGCGTTCGCAACCTATTGGACGGAGACTTGCAATATGAGTATCGCGGAGGATCAGGCGGCGACGATCCGCTGGATGGCCTCTCCTATTCCGACGAGGGGCCCGGCCGAGGCGTCTATATGGAACTCAAAACCGAGTTCTAACATTGGGGCGAAATGGACACACAATCCCGCTTATCCAAGCGGCAGTCCCGGTTAACTTCGCTGCGCATGCACCAGTGGAACCCATCCGCTGAACGCAACCATAACGCAACATCATGAAACTGAAACGCACTCGCCTCACGGCGCTATTCGCCATCGCCGCCACCGTGCCGCTGGCAGTTCACGGCGCGATTATCGACGTCGTCGCCACGCAGACCGTCAACACCACACCGTTCGGGGTCAACATTGACGCAATCACTGCGGACACCACCTGGACCAGTGACAACATCTATATCCTCAAGGACAAGGTTTTTGTCACCAACGGTGCCACCCTAACAATCGAGCCAGGAACAAAGATCTACTCCACCCTCGACAACAAGGGCACACCTTCAAACAACGATGACGAGTTCGGGTCGCTGGTGATCACTCGTGGAGCGAAGATCAACGCTTGTGGAACGGCGGAGAGGCCGATCGTCTTCACGACGATTGACGAGCTTGAAGCCGAGACCCAAACCGACTACGATGGTGACACTTTTGTTGCCGAGGCTCCCACCGCCACCACATCCGGCCGTTGGGGGGGAATTGTGGTCCTTGGCAGCGCTCCGATTGCTACTTACACCACGGGTCCGACCAATGTTGGAGAGAACCGCATTGAAGGATTCCAGCCTGCCGCTTCCGCCGACCTTGATGGGGATGGCCGCTCCGACGTCATCGAATACGGTGGTGCGATCGCATCCGACGACTCGGGTAGTTTGAAATATATTTCCATCCGCCACGGCGGATATGTCTATGCCGGTTCCAATGAGATCAACGGCCTCACTCTTGGTGGAGTTGGAAATGGCACTGAAATCAGCCACATTGAAGTGTTCGCGAACAAGGATGACGGAATCGAGTTTTTCGGTGGTACGGTCAACACCAGCCACATTCTCCTAGCCTTCAACTTTGATGACAGTTTCGACATCGATGAAGGATACAACGGCACCAACCAGTTCTGGTTTGCCGTGCAGAATCCGCTCGAAGGTGACGGAACCACCCGTGCCTATGACAATGGCGGCGAGTGGGATGGTGTTACCGGCACTGTTGGCAACTATGCGGACAATTCCGCGCCAACGATTTACAATGCTACTTTTGTCGGTTCAGGCACCGGAGTGGATGCACTCTATTCCGGTTCAGTTCCATCGGGCAACGATAAGGGAAACAATGCGATCTTTCTCGATGACCGCTTCAAAGGGATGATCTATAACTCCGTTTTCGATGACTTCGCACGGGATGTGATCGGCTCCGCCGGTGATGGCCCCGGGACAGGACTCACTTTCGCCCACAACACCGTCGGTCGTTTCGGCGGAGGCACTCCTGGGACCAACCTGAGCTATGTTTCGGATTCAGGTGCGGCCAACACTTTCTTCAATGGTTCCGGAACACCGATCAATGGCAACAGTGACGGCGGTGTTGATCCCCTCTATTCGGCTTACGAGCGCAATAGCGCACTTGAGCTCGAAGTGCTTGATCCACGTCCTTCCAGCTTGTCGCCGCTTTGGGTCACCAACGGTGCAACCCTTCAAGCCGGGGCTCCCGTGACGGTAGACTTCCGTGGTGCTTTCGGTACTGAGAACTGGGCAGCCGGATGGACCCGCTATGATCAGCTCGGATACCTCACCTCGACTGTTGATGTCGTCGCGGAGCAGACCGTCAACACGACTCCGTTCGGTGTGAACGTTGATGCGATCACGGTTGATACCACATGGACTGCGGACAAGGTTTACATTCTCAAGGACAAGGTATTCGTCACGAACGGCGCCACCCTCACCATCGAGCCAGGTACGAAGATCTATTCCACCCTCGATAACAAAGGCACGCCATCGAACAACGACGACGAGTTCGGTTCGCTTGTTATCACCCGTGGTGCGAATATCATGGCTGAAGGCACTGCCGAATCACCAATTACCTTCACCACGATTGATGAACTCGAAGCCGAGCGTCGTGTGGATCTTGATGGTGACGGTGTGGTGGCCGAAATGCCGACGTCGAACACTTCGGGCCGTTGGGGTGGTATTGTGATTCTGGGCAGCGCTCCGATCGCAACCTACACCACCGGACCGACCAACGTTGGAGAGAACCGCATCGAAGGGTTCCAGCCTGCCGCTTCCGCCGACCTTGATGGCGATGGCCGCTCGGACGTGATCGAATACGGCGGTGTGAACTCGGCTGACAATTCGGGTGTGCTGAAATACATCTCCATCCGCCATGGCGGCTATGTGTATGCCGGTGCGAATGAGATCAATGGTCTCACACTTGGTGGTGTCGGCAATGGCACGGAAATCAGTTATATCGAGGTTTATGCGAACAAGGACGACGGGATTGAGTTTTTCGGTGGTTCGGTGAACACGAGTCACATCGTCCTTGCCTTCAACTTCGATGACAGCTTCGACATCGACGAAGGATACAACGGCATCAACCAGTTCTGGTTTGCCATTCAGAATCCGCTTGAAGCCGATGGCACCACCCGTGCTTACGACAACGGCGGCGAATGGGACGGTGTCACCGGAACGATCGGGGATTATTCCACCAACTCCGCGCCCACCATTTACAATGCCACCTTCATCGGTACCGGCACCGGAGTGGATGCGGCCTATTCGGGATCCGTCCCCTCAGGCAATGACAAGGGTAACAATGCGATCTATATAGACGACCGCTTCAAGGGGAAAATCTACAACTCCGTGTTCGATGATTTCGCCCGCGATGTGGTGGGTTCCGCAAGCGATGGTCCGGGCACCGGTCTTGTGTTCGCTCACAACACCGTCGGTCGCTTCGGTGGTGGCAGCTATACCGGCACGAATGCCAGCAACCTCAGTTACGTTTCCGACAGCGGTGCGGCGAACACGTTCTTCAACGGTTCCGGCTCGCCGATCAACGGCAACAGCAATGGTGGTGTGAATCCCGCATACACGGTCTATGAGCGCAATGAGGACTTCACGCTGGCCGCGATCGATCCGCGTCCTTCGAGCAACTCGCCGCTTTGGGTTGGGTCTTCGAAGCTCCAGCCCGGAGCTCCGGTTGCCACGACGTATCGTGGTGCATTCGGATCGGAAAACTGGGCTGCGGGATGGACGAAGATGAGCCAAACCGGAGAGCTTCTTGGCCTTGCCCCAGCTTCGGGTTCGGGTTCAGGCGAGCCTCCGTTCGCGGATGTTGATGCTGACGGGATTTCCGACACCCTGGAAGCGTCGCCTGCGCTTGCCGGTCTTGGTTTCACCGTTGGTGCGAACAATGCCGCGCTGTTTGCGGACCTCTACACGGAGACTTCGATCCAGGACCTTCGCGGCACCGGCTTGATTCTTCAGAAGACCGGCAGCAATGTGAATCTGACGCTCGACATCGAGTCGTCCGACACGCTCAGCGGCTGGGTTCCTGCGGGCACCATGACCGGCACGATCACCGGAGTTCCGGAAGACAAGCAGTTCTTCCGCCTGAAAATCGATTGATCGTCACATGGAGCCCCCGGGCTCCTGACGAAATTGTCACAAGGGGGTCGTCGGCAAAAGCCGGCGGCCCTTCTTTTCTTCTCCCCGTCCACGCCATGCGCCACCTTTTTCTAACAATCACACTCGCTTCCAGCCCGCTTGTTCTGGCCCAGGAAGTCAAACCGACACCCACCGAGGAGCTTCGCACAACTGTCCGCGAGTGGGTGGAAACGATGCGGAAAATCCAGCAGGAAGAGAACGATTGGGCACGCGATCAGGAGGTCCTTGCGAACTACAAGGAGGGCCTTGAGAAGGAGATTGCGGGGCTCAAGGAGCAGATTGCTGCGGCGAAAACGAGAAAGGACGGCATCGACAAGGAATCGGCGGACAAGCTTGCTGAGCGTGACCGCTACGTGAGCGCCAAGGTTCGTTTCACCGAACTGGTGCGACAGATCGAAGAGAGCGCAGCCGAGATTACTCCCCTCGTTCCTGAGTCCCTGTTGTCGGACCCGAAAGTCGCACAGGCCATCGAAGACATGAAGCGAGACCTTGCGCTGCCTGTTGAGAAGCGCGGTGAAGGCCTGTCCAAGCGTCTGCTCAATGTGATCAATCTTGTTTCCGAGTCCGAGAAGTTTCAACAATCCGTTCATTTGAGGTCGGAGCTTCATCGGGATTCGAATGGCAAGGAGTTCAACATGCAGGTCATCTATTTTGGTCTGGCGATCGCTTATGCGGTCAATGACGAGGGAACTTTCGCTTTGGTGGGTCAGCCAGGTCCTGAGGGATGGAAGTTTGAAGAAAAGTCCGAACTCGCAGCTGAGATTCTCAACCTGGTCATCACCACCCGCGGCGACAAAGACGCTGCATTCATTCCTCTTCCATTTTCCAAGCCATGATCCCCCGTCTATTCGCAATTACCTTGTTCGGCCTTGCAAGTCTGGATGCCGCTGGGCCTGTTGAACAGGCCCGCGCCGACCTCGATAAGGCTGTGGTTGAGCTCGGCCAAACACAACGCGAGTATGCCGACTTGCGACGTGCCTTGTATCGGGACATCAACCGTCTCGATGATGAAGCGTTGACGCTCGCGAAGGAGCTCAAGTTGCTCCAACAGTCGGAAGAGTCGGTTACGGCGGATTCACGCCGGCTGGATTCCGAGATTGAAGCGCGCAAGACGGATTTCAATTATGCGGCTGGGATTCTAAACCAGTATTCGAAGTCCCTAGTAACCCGGCTCCATCCCGCCGAGAACCAGATCTATCTTGAGGCGATTGAGAAGCTCGATCAGGCGGCCGGTTCCAAGGCAGACAATCCAACGGGCGAATTGGAGGAACGAATCAAGGTGCTTGAATTGGGATTGTCACGGATCAAGGCTAGCGCCGGCGGACACCGGTTTGAAGGGAAAGCACTTCGGAATGGCAGCGAGTCGCTTGAAGGGACTCTTCTGGTTACCGGCCCATCGGTCTTCTTCTCAGCCAAATCGGGCGGCTTCGAAGGAGTTGCGACATTCGCCGAAACGGGGACCGCATTGCCCAATGTGGTATCGGTGGGCGAATCCAACGGTGCCATCGCTTCCGCAGTTACCGGAGAGGGAGGAAGCCTTCCTTTCGATGGGACCATGGGAAAGGCGCTTCTTACCGCAGAGGCTCAAGACTCCCTCATGGAGACGATCGAGAAGGGCGGACTGGTCGGTCACTGCATCCTTTTGCTCGGTGCGATCTCGCTGATCATTACGGTGTTCAAGTTTTTCGAGATCACACGTTTCCCTGTTCCCGATCGCCGCGCCATCAACGCCATTCTGGACCTGCTTGTCACCGGTGACCACGCCGGCGCGAAAAAGGCGGCAGCCTCACTCAAAGGCATGGCCGGAGAGGTGGTGAAGGTTGGTGTGGAGCAGTTCTATCAGAAGAGGAAGGTGCTTGAGGAGACGATTTACGAAAAGCTGATAGATGTGAAGCCCCGTCTCGAGCGCTTTCTGCCATTCCTTGCCCTGACAGCCGCGACCGGGCCTTTGCTCGGGCTTCTGGGGACGGTTTTGGGGATCATCAAGACGTTCCAGGCGATGGTTATTTACGGAACCGGCAACGCCAAGAATTTCTCCGCCGGTATTTCCGAAGCACTGATCACCACGGCCGAGGGTCTGGTAGTCGCCATTCCGGTGCTGATCCTACATGGGCTCATGAAGGGATTGGCCAAGGGCAAAGCCGGAGAAATTGAAAGCATTGCAATCGCGCTGGTGAACGGAACCAGTGAGCTAGACAAGAATCACAAGCCGATCGTCACAAGCAGAAGTCCGGATGATGACGACGATGACTTCGTGCTCAATGCGGTCCAATCCAACCCTGCCTGATCGCGATGCCCGCTCCATTGGTCGATGCCTGGAACATGTTCGTCGTTGGTGGCGACATCATGTGGATGCTTGGAACGGTGGCCCTGCTTTTGTATTGGGCGGCCTTTGCGGCCTGGGGATATGTTGCCCGGGGCAATCTCAACGCCAAGCATGCGGAGAGGTGGGAGTCATGGATCCGCAATCCGGAATTGGCAGATGGCAGGCTGGGTGAGGCCTTGCGCTACATCCTGCATGGTCCGAGGCTCAGCGTCCGGATCGTGAACCGGCGTTTCAATGAAGTGAAACTTCAGATCCTCTCCGCGATTGACCGGCGCTTGCTCGTGGTCAACACGCTGGTGGCAGCCGCTCCACTTTGCGGCCTGCTGGGAACGGTCACAGGGATTTTGGGCATGTTCAGCGCGCTTGCCAGCGGAGGCGGCAAGGCCGGCATGACCGGAGTTGCTAATGGAATGCAGGAAGCGCTCATCACCACGCAGGCCGGGCTTACCATCGCCCTTCCGGGCCTGTTCATCGCTTTGATTGTGAAAAACAAAAGAGACGAGATCGCGTCGTCGCTCGTCCGGCTTGAAAGCCTGATCCTGACGACACTCTTTCCCAAAGACAACCCCGTACCCTGATTCCATTATGTTCGGCAAAGGCCTAGGAGAAGAAGCGGATGAACCGGTTATCATTGACCTTTCATCCATGATTGATTGCGTGTTCATCCTGTTGATTTTCTTCATTGTCTCAACCGTTTTCGTGGAGGAGACGGGGGTTCAAGTGAACAAGCCGGATGTCGGTTCCAGTGCAAGCGCCTTGGACAAGAATTCCATCCTTCTTGCCGTCACCTCGGAAGACAAGGTCTTCTATGGTGGTGAGAGCATTGGCATCCAAGGGGTGATCGGGAAGATCAAACCTCTCCTAACAGAGACACCCGACATGCCGGTCATCATCCAGGGTGACAAGGATTCGACCCACGGCATCGTACAGCAGGTCCACGGGCAGGCGTTGTTGGCAGGCGCGATGAAGGACAGGATCTCGATCTCCACGAAATAGAAGATATTGCGATGGCACGGCATCTTTACAAACCCCCGAAAGGCACGCTGTCAGCGGTGTTCGCCATCATTGGTGGAATCATCGCCACAGTTGCCGTGTTTGTCGCCATCCCGCTTTCACAGAAACTGAATGACATCTTGCAGTCATCCGCTCCGCCGCCGCCGGAGTTGACGGTCGAACCTCCAGAAGAGACTTCGTTCGAAGCGGAGCCACCTCCGGAAGAACCAGAGGAAGAGCCGGAGCCCGAGGAGATGGTGGAAGAGGCATCCGATCTCGATCTGGGGCTTGAGGTTGCCGATCTTGGCACGGGCACGGGTGGCGGGTTCATCATGGAGATTCCGAAATTCGGGATGAAGGGTGGTGATGATCCGTTCGGTGGCGGTGACATGGATTCCGCGCCGGTGCCGACACGCAAGACGCCTCCGATTTATCCTAGTTCGTTGTTAGGCAAGGGGATTGGTGGCCGGGTGCTTGTCACCTGCGTGGTGGATGCCTCCGGAAAAGTGGTTTCCACGGCGATCAAGCAATCTTCCGGTCACCCGGACCTTGATAAGGCCGCGATCAATGCCGTCAACAAGTGGGCCTTCAGGCCTGGCACCAAGGGCGGCAAGAAAGTCAAATCCACCTGCGTCGTTCCATTCACCTTCGAGGTGAAGAAAAACTGAAATTTACCGTCATGTTCCGAATTCTAACCATCTCGATTGCGTTATCACTCGCCGCCTCCGCCGAGCGGATCATTCCTCCGTCCAACCTGTTCCGTGATCCGGATTTCGTGAAGGACTTTGTGGGGAGTTACGGGTTTCTTGCAGATGTTGAGCCGAAGGTGAGTTCGGACGAGCAGACGTTGTTGGTGACGGTGCGCGAGATGTTCGAGAAGTCACGTTTCCGTGAAGCGGAGCAGGAGATCGTGCGGTTCATCAAGGAGACTGAAGCGCCGACCGATCCCGAGAAGCAGCCTGCGGAGATCAGTCCGGCGTTGGTGTTTGTGCTTGGCAACCTGTATTTCCAGGCGGATCGGGCGGATGAGGCGCGGCGTGCGTTTCTAGAGGCGATCCGGCGTTATCCGCGGTTCCGGAGAGCGCATACGAACCTCGCGTATTTGTATATCTCGAAGAACCAGACGGACGAGGCTTTGCCGATGCTGCAAAAGGCGATCGAGTTGGGGGAGAATTCCAGTCGCGCCTACGGCTTGTTAGGGTATTGTCATCTTCTGAAGAAGAACGCGTTGGCGGCGGAGAACGCGTACCGGCAGGCGTATTTGCTTGATCCTGCATCGCGGGACTGGAAGTTGGGGCTGGCGCAAACGCTGATGGCGCAGGAAAAGGCGGCGGAGGCGTCCAATTTGCTGGGATCGTTGATCGAGGAGAATCCGAACGACAAGCAGCTCTGGCTGCAACAGACTAACGCGTTGCTCTCGATGGACCGGAAGGATGAGGCGGCGGTTAATCTGGAGATCCTGCGGCACAAGAATCTGGCCGATGAGGGGAATCTCAATTTGTTGGGGAATCTCTACATGGACCGTAGTGAGCCGCAGCTAGCGTTGTATGCATATCTCGCGGCGATTGACAAATCGACGACCTTTGATGTCCAGCGGGCACTGAAGTCGGCGAGGATTCTTGTGGATTATGGATTTCCCGAAAAGGCGGAGGAGCTGATCGCGGCGATCCAGAGCAAGGCGGGAGACAAGATTTCTCCAGCGGACCGCACGCGTTTGCTGTTGACTGAGGTCCGCGCGGCGCAGGCGGCGGGTCAGACGGACCGGGTTGGCAATTTGTTAGACAAGCTGGTGGAAATCAACCCCGCGGACGGAGAGGTTTTGTTGGAGCTGGCGCGGCACAAGGACAAGCTGGCCCGGGATGAGGAGGATGAGGAGAAGCGCAAGGAGTGGGTTGTGGAGGCGCGGACCCACTATCAGCTTGCGGTGCGCTCGGAGGCGGTGGCGTATCCGGCGAATCTGGCATACGGGCAGATGTTGGTGCGTGAGCAACGTTACACGGAGGCCTTGCCGGTTCTTCAGGCTGCGTTGGCGCTGAAGAAGAGTGACAGTCTTGAGCAGTATGTGAGCCGCGTCCGCCGGGCTGCGGATCGGCAAGAGGACAAGAAAGCCAAACCCTGAAACCAGATATGAACGCTACCCGGATCGGTTGTTTGCTCATCCCGCTTTTTGTCTCATCGCTTGAAGCGAATGAGGCGCTGGATGTCCTGGAGGGGAAGAAGAAGGCGTCGGACATCGTGTTGCCACCGCCACCGGAGGGGAGTCCCGCGGCGTTGGCGGAGAAGGAGCAGGAGAAGCCGGTGTATGTGGATTCGGGCTGGGCACCGAGTCCGTTGGATCCGTTGTGGGCGCGTGTGACGTTGTTTCAAGATCTGGAGAATCCCTACATTCAGGAACTGGCGATCCGTGGATTTTTCGATTGGCGGATCAACTCCGGCGACGCGCATGTCAGGGGAGCGCCGGATGTGGAAATGGATGGCAGCCGGACCCGCCGTGCCCGGCTTGGCGCGCGGATCCGTGCGTTCCGGAATACGGACATTGAAGTGGATTATGAAATGGCCGGGTCGGGCCGGAACTCGGGATTGGAGCGGCTGAGCGCGCGGACTGAAGTTCTAACGGACACCGGGGTGACTTATGGGAAGTTCCAGCCGGAGATTGGCGGGGAGTCGAGGATTTCACCGGAGTTCCTTCCGTATCCGGAGCGTTCGGCGCTGACGAATCTGGTGGTTCCGCCGTCCACGTTGGGATTGCGGATTGACCGCAAGTCGGGCGATTGGGATTATGCTCTGGGTTGGTTCACGGGTGGGGATCCCGACGACATTCCGGAGGTGCGTGGGGATGGGTTTGTCACGCTGGGTCTAGGTCGGACGATGGTTGATTCATTTGAGGGTAAGACCCAGCGCACGCGTTGGCATTTTGATTATCTTCACAACTTCGATGCGGGGCGTTCTGGTGCGATTCCGGGTTACGACATCGCGGGCCGGAGGTCGGCGAATGGCGGGCAGTTGGTGACGGAGAATCCGGCGTTCCGGCATTTGATCTCGACGGGTTTCACTTTGGAGAGGGATCGTTTCAAGTTTCTGGCGGACTTCATGATCGCAAAGGGTGACTCGGCGGTGTGGGGGTTGACGATGGCTCCGGAGTGGTGGGCGATTCCCGGGACGTTGAAGATCGTGGGGCGTTATCATTATGCGGGTTCGGATGATCCCGGAGCGATTGTTGCCGGTGTTGGGAGCAGTTCGGATCTGCGGTTTGACGATTCGAACTTCCTGATCGGGAATGAGTATCACTCGTTCTATCTCGGAGCGAACCTTCATCTCTATCAGGACCGGATGATTCTCTCTTCCGGGGTGGAGTCGATCACATTCAGTGATGAGAATGGCGGCGGGTTCGATACCGACGCCTGGATCTGGCACACGGGCGCGAGGGTTTCCTTCTGATTTCCCCAACAACTATTCCAAAGCAAGCATCCAGCAGTCATGAAAATCAAATCGCTCATTTTACTTTCGTTCCTGTCGATCCAGCCGCTGATGGCGGTGTCCTTCGATGCGGAGAATTTCGGTGCCAGTCTGAACGGTTGGGACAAGAAGCGGACGGCGAACTACACGTTCACGGAGGCGACTTACCGGACCCATGCGCCGGCGATCACTCCGACGCCATCGCGTGGGATTTTCCTGTCGATGCAGGTGGATTTGCGATCGGGGATGGGGAATGCGGCGGTGTGTCATTTGCATCTGACCTTCTCCTCGGCTGGGACTCTTGAGAGCGCGCAGATCAAGGGGCTAGTAGGAAAGCGGGATATCGACACGGGATTGATCCGCAGGCCGGAGGCACCGGTCGCGCCGCCGGTTGCTGAAGGTGCGGTTGCGGTGCCGGTGAAGCCGTTTCACGCGACGGATGAGCTGGTGGCTGAGCTTTTCACCAGCTTTGACGGCGAGATGAAGCGGATCAACGCCGCAGCCGAGGGCGAGAAGAGGGATCTGCTTTCCCGTCTATCAGGAAAGCCCGCTTTCGATCTCGGTGCGGGGTTGAGGCACAACCTGAATCTGGTTTTGCAGAACGTGCGCATGTAAGGGGCGGGTGGGTCCGTCAAGGTGCGAGGCTGTCGAGGCTTTGGCGGAGTGCGTCTTCGGTGGTTTTGCGCCATTCGGCGGAATGTGCTGCCTGTTGGCGGTGGAACCAGGTGAGGCGGCTTGGGTCGAAGCCATTGCCGTTGCGTTTCACGGCGCTTGCGGTGGCGTCGATCATGCTGCGGAAGCGGCGGCGGAGGTCGGCCTCGCTGCTGCGCATGCGCTTGGCGCCGAGTTCGACGTTCATTTCGATGATTTCTGCGACGAAGGGGAGGTCCTTGGCGTCTGATAGAATGGCGAGTGCGTCCTGTCCGCCGGGCAGAGTGCCTGAGATGCGGAGGCCTTCGGTGGTGGGACTCAGCATGGAAACGGCGTATCCGACGCGGCTGTGGCGGTCGTATTCGGCGACGAGTTTGGCTTCGGCCAGGAAGCTTCCGATGGGGACGGACTTCCATTCCCAATCGCGGTTGAGGCGGCAGGCAAAGCGGCGGACTTCGCCGAAGCGGGTTCCATCGGACCAGAGGTCCTTGCGTTCGGAGGTGAGGTGGGTGACGACGCCGAGGACGTTACCTTCAACGGAATCGAGAACTGGGCCGCCGCTGTTTCCCTGAATGACGGCGGCGCTGACTTCAAGGGACTCGCCGCTTTGCCCGAGGATGGTGCCTTTCTCGGTGGCGATGACGCCCGCACCGCCGCCGTTTCCGAGGGCGACGATTTTTGTCCCGGAGGCGATGGCGTCGGTGGGTTTGGCGAGTGTTAGAAAGGGTGCGTCTTCGGCATCGAGGACCTCGAGTCTAACAAGATCCGCGCCTTCGGCAGCTTCGAGTGGGCCGAAGCGAGCGAACTTGCGGCCCGCGGCGCTGGTGACGGTGAGTTTCTGGTTTCCGCTGAGGACGTGTGCTGCGGTGTAGAGGTATCGTTTGTCGCCGATGCCGACGATGAAGCCGGTGCCTTTTGATGCGTCGCCTTCAATGAGGACGACGGATTGTTGTTTCTCCGGGTTGAGGCCTTCTTCGGGGGGCGGGGCGCTTTCGTTGACGGTGGCTTGGGCGGCGCGGGGAAGGGTGGCGATGCGGGCTTCCATGCGCTTCAGGGAATCGCTGACCTGTTGGCTGTGGGCGACGGCGTCGTCGCGTTCCTTGCGGAGTTGGACGATTTCCTTTTCGAAGTCGGCCTCGATACTGGAGATTTCTTGCGCTTTCGCATCGATTTCCGCCTCGTGTTCCATTCGTAGGGTTTCGATGGTCTCGTTGAGCACGATTTGTTCGGCTTCGAGTTCCTTGATTTTTTTGGCGTCTGCCTTGGATTTGCAGCCGGTGAGCGGGATGAGGGCGGTGGCGAGGACTAGTGGAAAGATCGGAGGTTTCATGCGTCGGTCGGATGGAGTTGCACGCGCGTGCGGGGAACGATCATTCCTGCATGCGGTGATCCGACGCTAGGGAAGTCGGGCGGGGCATCAAGCCAGAAACTGTTTGTGTTTTGCCGCTGCCGGGTCTTGGCTGACATTACCAATCGGCGTGGTTCTGCGGCTGGTGGTTTTGAGCGGCGGAGAGCGAGCAGGTGACGTAGAGTTGGCCGTTGAGCGGGAACATGTCCGGAGTGAGGCGTGAGTAGGTGCCGCCGCCGGGGCAGGTGGTGGTTCCTTGGATCAGTTCGGCAAGTTTGTCTCCGATGTAGCCCTTCTGATGGAGGTGGGTTCCGATGTCCTGGGTTCCGGCCTCGGCGTAGGGGCGGCCGCCGAAGTTGTATCCGTAGAGGTTCTGGTAGGAACGGACGGCGAGCTGGATGTTGCGCTGGTTGAGGAGGCAGGTGCTACGATCGGAGCCGCGTTTCCAGGCATTCGCGCCGATGAAAAGCGAGGTGATGAGGCTGAGAAGGACCGCGATGACGACGGTCATTTCCAGCAGGGTAAGACCCGACATGCGGCGGCCCTTTGGGGAGGGAGTCAAATTCATTGGGAAGCGTTAGGGGGATTGGGGGAAGACGCTCAAGGTTTAGCATGAACGGCGGGGGATGAAATCACGTGATCGCGTGTGGACAGTATGGATCATTCATCGGAGAGCGCCTGGCGGATGAAGGCGGGGCGGTTGGTGGTGATGCTGAGGGCACCGATTGTTAGAAAGGTTTTGGCGATGGCGGGATCATCGACGGTCCAGCAGTGGTATTCGAAGCCGTGTTTTTTGAGTGGGGCGAGGAAGTCGGCTGTTAGGCGGGGATCTGCTTTTGAGGAGAAGCCGTCGGCGTGGATGGTACGGAGGGTTTTGAGGATCTGGTCCATGGAGGGATCGAGGGGATTGGCTTTGCCGAAGCTGGAGAGCCAGAAGGCGCGGACGGTGCGGTCGCGTCGCTTGAGTTCGCGGAGGACATCGGCATTGAAGGAGATGACGGTGACTTGGTCCGGCTTGAGGCGGGCGGTGCGGATTTCCTGGAGGAGGGTGGGGATGATTTCCGGGCCGCATTTGATCTCGATATAGAATTTCTTTCCGTTAGGGACGGTGGCGGCGACTTCGGCGAAGGTTGGGATGCGGGTGTTGGTGAATTGAGGGGACTTCCAGCGGCCGACGTCGAGTTGGCGGAGTTGTTCGAGGGTGCTGTGCTTGGCAATGAGTTTGGTGCCGGAGGTGCGTTGGGTGTCGGTGTCGTGAAGGCAGATGATTTTGCCGTCGCGGGTGAGGTGGAAATCGCCCTCGATGGCATCGGCGTTCTGATTCCAAGCGAGTTGGAAGGCAGGCAGGGTGTTTTCCGGGGCATCGTGCGAGGCACCACGGTGGGCGACGATGAGGGGTTGTGCGGCGAGGGGGGTGAGGAGGAGGAAGAGCGCGAGGGATTTGACGGAGTGCATGGGGAGATGGATGTTAGAAAAAGGAAAGAGGGTGCTGCGACGCGAGCCGCAGCACCCTGATGTCGGGTTTCAACCCGTGTGGCGATCAAGGAATGGTGACGCCGAGGCGAGCGAAGAGGCGGTTTTCGGTGGCGAGGGCGAGTGGAATGAGAACGGTGACCCGATCCATATCCATGCCTTCGAGGGGTTCCGCGTTGATCTGGATGCCGGATTCACCGTGGATCGCGGTGGTCCAGCCGTTGAGGGAGTCACCGAATTCGACGTAGGGAGCGAAGGATGCGGACGCCAAGGTGCGGGTGAAGACGAATTTGAAGAAGGCACCTTCGATTTCTCCGGTAGGGAGCGAGTCGCTGGAATCCGAGTCAGGGCCGCTGGGGTCTGTGCCGAGGACAAACTCGATGGCATTGGGGATGCCGTCCGTGTCCGAGTCATCGGTGGCGGACGCACTGGCGATTCCGTTCGCGGTTCTCCAGGAGCCGAACGCATCTGTGGAGCGCCGGATCTCGATCACGCGGTTTTCGGTGTCATGGACCAGCTGATAGTTGCCAGGCAGCCCGCTTACGTTGGCGAAGGTGCCGTTCAAGGTCCCGGTCCAGGTGGCGATCACGTAGGATGGTTGGGTGAAGCCACCGGGCAGCGCGAACAATTGGAGGGTGCTGGCGGTGCCGAGTGTTAGATCGCCAGTGATGTTCAGCGCATCGGCGGAGTTGCCATCGATTTCACACTGATAGGTGCCATCAATCGTGGTGGAGCCTGCTGCGAACGATCCTGCGGACGCTCCGGGTGCCAGAGTTGCAGGTGTTGCGATGGCGAGTGTTCCGGTGATGGAGCCGTTGGCGATGAGTGTGCCTTCGGAGATGGTGGTGGGGCCGGTGTAGGAATGGGTGATGTTTCCAGCGAGTTGGAGGGTTCCGGTGCCGGTTTTGATGAGAGCGCCCTCGTTGATGCCGGTGTTGTTGTCCGAAGGTTCGAGTTCGGTGGAGACCACGAGGTCCGCAGCGGTGGTGCCGGTGACATCATCGATAGCGAAGGTTCTGGTTCCGCGCAAGCTGATGCCCGAGTCGGTATTGGTTCGGGCGGCGTCGCGGGTGATGACTGCCGCGGTGTTTCCACCGGAGACCGTTAGATCGCCGAGGAGCTGATAGTTTTCGCCGTTGTAGTTGGCGATGCCATCGGTGGTGGTGATCACCGCGCCGCCAGCGAGACGGACGTTTCCGAGATGTGCGTGGGTGGATGTTGTGCCGTTGGTGAGGGTCGTCCCGGGTGCGAGGTCGATCACCGGTGCATTGGCGGCGGTTCCGAAGGGATTGGTAACCCCAAGGACCAGGGTGCCTTGTTGGATGGTGATGTTGCCATTGAAGTTGCCGCCGGCGGCTAGAGTCAGCCGGGTGGTTGAGTCGCCACCGATGATGAGGTCTGTGTTGCCGGGTGTGGCGGAGCTGTTGAGCGCGCCATCCTGGGTGAAGGCACCGGTGCGTTGATAGGAGAGCGTGGAACCGGTGGCGAGGGTGACCGCGCCGGATCCGAGCTTGCCTGATGTGCCGCCGTTTCCGATCTGGAGGGTGCCGCTTTGGATGCTGGTGGTGCCGCTGTAGGAATTGTCGCCAGAGAGGATCTGGGTGGCGGTGCCGGTTTTAACGAAGGCGAGCACGTTGTTTGCGGTTGATCCCTCGAGATTGCCGGAGAATCCGGTATTCAGATTGTTCGCGCCAACGGTTAGGGTGGCGGTGCCTCCGTTAGGTGAGAACGCGAGCACGTTGCCGCCGCCGGCGAGTGAACCGATGGTTTCGGCGGTGGTGGAAACGCGGAGGATCGCGCCGGCATCGACGGTGACTTCGGAGTTGTCCGGAATGCGGTCGCCAGCGGTGCTAGCCACGCCGATTTGCAGGTTGCCATCGGGTCCGGTTGTGGAGACGCGGATGTTTCCTGCGAACGCCGCCGGGGTGGTGGGGAAGACACTGCGCCCGGTTCCGGTGACGGTGATGTTTCCGGTGCCGGAGATGTTTTCGTAGTCGGTTCGGTCGGTCGCGTTTGAGTCCAGCACGACATCGCGGTTCAGGGTGATGGAGGTGAACTGGTTGTTGTCGCCTGAGCCTGTGACGGTGTCCCGGCTGCCGAGAGTGGCGGTGCCAGAGCCTTGGGCGGAGATGATGACCGGGCGGTTGAAATTGATGCGACTTGCATCGAGGTAGAGGGCGGTGGAAGCGGTGCCGGTGGCAACATCACCGAGGGAGACCGGTCCGGTCCCGAGTGCACCCGCTTGGCGGATCTCGATGGTGCCCGCGCTGATCGTGGTGCCGCCAGTGAAGGTGTTAGGGGCATCGATTGCGAGGGTTGACGTGCCGCGCTTGGTGAGTGATGCAGGACCTCTGAGGTAATCGAGAGTTCCGCCGACGATTGTGAAATCGGTGGTGTCCGAATCCACGGTGATCGGGCCGGTGAGCAAGTCTCCGAAGAGGGTGACGAGCGGGTTGGTTGCGGAGTCGTTGAAGGTAACCGCATCGCCGAAGTAGAATTTCTCGGCACCGCTGTTGCCCCAATCCTCGGTGTTTGCGGCGTCCCACTGGCCGGTGGTGCCGATCCAGATGAGGTCCTTGGTGATCACAGACATTGTCACCTGGCTGTTGGCGGTGTCATCGGTGAACACACCGGAGCCGGGCCGGTAGAGAAAGCCGTTTTGGAGTTCGAGGGCAGTTGGGCCAAATCCTGTCAGGTTTCCGTAGGAGAAGACGGGGAGCGAGGTGTTGCCGGTGGCAGCGGGCATCGTGGAGAGATCGACGAGGGTGGTGCCGATCAAGTTGACCTCACCATCGACGGTGATGACGCCAGGCGTGGACGCATCCAACAGGATGCGCCCGCCATTGAGTTCGCCGAGGGTGAGGTTTCCGCCGATGGAGCCTTGACCGAGCAAGGTTCCGAAGTCGCCGACGGTGATGTTGCCATCAATCGAGCCGCCGAGTTCAAGCGGGCCATCATCGATCCTGATGAGTCCTGAGAACGGGCTGTCTGCGGAGAGGAGGGTGTTGGCGGAGCCGATTTTTCCGATGATGCCGGAGCCGATGATGGGGTTTGGGATTTCCTGATCGGCGGATGGATTGAAGTCGAAGAGACCGGTGCCGCTGACTGTTAGAGGGCCGGTGCCGGAGGTGTTGGAGCGCAACTGGAATGATCCAGCGGCATCGGTCTCGATGGTTGCCCCGGCATTTCCGATGAGGAGTGTGCGGTTGAGACTGGTGATGCCGCTATCGACGCGCAGGCTCGCGGGCATGGTTTCCGTGCCGACGGAGAAGGGAGCGGTTCCGTCGATCGTGTGTGTGCCATTGAAAGCGAGTGTGCCCTCGTTCACTTCGACCGCGAGGTTGGTTGTGAAAGCGGTGCCATCGCCCATGGTGACGGTGCCCGGGGTGGTTTTGGCGAAGACGCCCGCGACGTTTGCGGTGCCGAGGTTTCCTCCGAGTCCGGGGGTGGTGAAGTTGGTGGTGAAGCTGCCCGAGCGGACGTCATAGGCGACGCCATTTGCCACCGGGGCGACGGCGCTGTTGTTCACTCCGGTGCGGCCGGTGGAGAAGAAGCGGAATTCGCCGCCGTTGAGTGTGACGACGCCGTAGTTTTCGCCTTGGCCGAGTTCGAAAACGCCGCCGGGGTTGAGAACGACCCCGGTGCTGTCCGGCATGTCGGTATTTCCCGTGGCGCCGAAGGTGAAGGTGCCGCCGTTGTTGACGATGATTTGGGAAGCACTGAGATCGCCGCCGAGGCCGAAGTCATCGAGGAGGACGGCACCGCTGTTGACAGTGAAGGTTCCGAAGAAGGGGTTGTTGGCGGTGAGTGTGAGGGTGCCGGTTCCGGTCTTGGTGAAGCTGCTGGATGCGCCACCGGTGAGGGGGCCTTCCATGAGAGTTGAGGTGTTGTCGGCACCAACGGTGACCTCGGATGCGCCACGAATCGTGAAGAATGAGCCGGCGAGACCGGCGAGTGATCCGAGTTCGACCGTCTGCGCGGTGTCGTTTCCGGTGACGGTGAGTCCGAATTCATCGGTGAGGTTCAAAGGTTCCGTGTAGGATCCACCGTTGAGAAACAGCGGAGCGAGGGGCCCAGCGACCGTGAAGGCTTCTGTTAGGGAGGGGAAGGCGTTGACGCCGAGGACGGCGGGTTGGTCGCCTGAGGTTCCAAGGTCCGCATCGGCGATCGGGTCGTTGGTATTTCCAGTGAAGGAGGAGGCGATGTAGGTGGCCGGCGGGGCCTTGAAGAATGCGAAACTGAAGGCATCTTCCGCCGCGTTTGCCATGTTTTGAAGGCCGGTTCCGGGAAGGTCCCTACTTTCGATCACCCAGCGGCTGTTAGGCTCATCCCAACCGTATGAGACAATGTTGTCCACATTGTTTGAACCGCCTCCTTCCGGACTGACAATCAGGGTGCCGGTGGTGTTGTTGTGGCTGGGAATTGAGAGATACCAAACACCAGTCGGTCCCTTGGTCACGGTGAAGGAACCAGCGGCAACGTCGGTGCTGGCATCGCCGTTGACGCGGCCCATCGCGACGAGATTCCTCGTGCCAACTGCGGAAGCGGGGATGTATGCGAAGGCGAAAGGGTCTTGCTCATAGCCTGTGCCGTCCGCGCCGTTGTCCTTGACGAAGACATTGAATGAGCCGTTCGCATTGGCACGTGATAGGGCGAAATTGTCCTCGTTGCGTGCGCCGTTGACGAGGAGGATGCCTGCCTGGGATGCTTGGGCCGGAGCGGTGTAGGAGCCGAGTTGGAAGCCGTTGATGTTGACGATGAATTGGCCGTTGTTGGTTCCGGGGGTTGCAGTGGTGACGTGGGTGCCCAGAGTCAGGCTGGCGGAGCCGAAGAACTGGTCCATCGGCACACTTGCGCCGCCGTTGGTGCCGTTGGTGTTGCGGAGCAGACCTGCGATCCATTGGGTGTAGGGAAAGAACGCCATGGAGACGTTGATATTGGCCTCGCCACCGGCGGGTGAGCTATGGACGGGGATGAAGTAGTCCAACGGGTTGCCATTGAAATCGACGGCGGAGGTGGCGAAGAACGAGCCGATGGTATCGCCCTGTGCGGTGTTGTCCCGTGAGAGTTGTGAGACGCTGGTGATGAGAGCGCCGGCTTGGCGGTCTGATCCGGCGGCCATGTTGACATCGAAGTCACCGCGGTTGGATGAGGCGCGGAGGGCGATGCCGCCGGTGCTGCCGGGTGCGAGGGTGACGGTTACGCTGGTGGTGGCGTTAAGTTCGTCGTTCTGGACGACGTTGAGATTTCCGAATTTGGTTTGTTGACCGTGGAGAAGTCCGGTGGAGCAGGCGGCCATGGCGAGGGCTGCGAATTGGCGGCGGCATTGGCGAAGTGGAAGCGGTTTCATGGGATTGGGGATGTGTGAGGAGATGAATCATGAAGGCATGATCATGCGTTCGGTGATTTCGGGCGAAGTGGTGATCCCATGTTCAGATCGCGTCGATGATGACTTCGTGAAGATATCGACTCATCCAATCAACAGGTGTCGGAAATGACATATCATGAATCGGTGATGGAGTATTAATCTTCCAGTTCCGTCACTTTAACCGGCATGAGGGAGTTGGTGTCATCGGTGTTTTAAATGATGATTCTTCGGTATGTTCCGTGAGGGGTCTGAGGAGATATCGAGTGACGGATGCGTAACGTTCCGGAATTGTCACGAAGAGGATGGGACAGGTGACGGGAATGTGATGATGTGAAATTTGATCAGGTGCGATTTATCATCTTTATTTTCTGCGGAGCGTCTTTGGGAGACCCATTTTTATTATCTTATGAATTTCACGATGCGGAATCGAAACGGCAAATCACGAGGTTTTGCGCTTGTCGTCACGTTGATGATGATGGTGTTGATTGTCGCGGTTGCGATCGGGCTCTCGACATTGTCGACGGTGGAGTTGCGGAAAAGTTCGTCCTCACAGGCACGGGCGGTGGCGGCGGCGAATGCCCGGGTGGCGCTGATGATTGCGATTGGCGAGTTGCAGAAGCATCTGGGGCCGGATCAGCGGGTATCCGCGGATGGCAGGGTTGCATCGGGACCCGATGGGGTGCCGGAGAATGCGAACTGGACGAGTGTTTGGAGCACGACATTGGATCGGGGTGCGCCGGTGATCGCGAGGAACAGCAATGATGGGGGGCTGCGGGACGACCGGGTGACGGGGCGTTGGGATCGGAAGCGAAACCGGCTGGCGTGTTTGGTGAGCGGTAATGAAGTGGAGTTGGAATTTGCCGGGGACTCCGAACTGGCGGAAGCGGAACGGATCACGTTGGTGGGGGATGGGACGGTAGGCGATCCGGAAGTGGGAAAAGCTGATCCGCAGGTCCATGCGCCCAAGGTTTTGTTAGGTGGCAAAGGTGGCGCATACGCCTGGTGGGTGGGGGATTTGGGGTTGCAGGCGCATGTGGGACTGGCTGACGTGAAGAGAGGGACGCCGGACCGCGCGTTGCAGTTGGCGCAGGATATTTCCTACGAGGCTTTTGCGAAGGAAGGCTTGTCCGGGGATGAGCGTGGCCGGCTGGTGACGGAGGGGCATTTGAAGCATACGTCGGCGGGGGCGCCGGCGGGCGATGCGTTTCATGAGGTGACCACGCGATCTGCCGGTTTGCTGGTGAATGTTCGCGAGGGTGGTCTGCGGAAGGATCTAACAGCCTATTTGGATGGGAACGGGCAGATTCCGGATCTGAGGGAGGGTGGATGGCAGCAGCCGGGGATGAGTGATGGGGACAATCTGGTGGGGCCGCAACGTCCAGCCGATGCGATTCGAACGCCCGAGGGACGTGAAGCGGTGCGGTTGTCGGTGATCTCGCCCAACTTCGGTCTGTTGCGTGATTGGGCGAGGCGTGCGCAGAGTACGCCGTTTGGCGATCATCGAGGTGAGGCGGAGGAGCCTGTGACCGGGGGCATCTCCACGGGTGGGCGGAACCCCAAGCCGGTGGAGATCCTGAACCGGACGAAGAGTTTTGTAGCGCCGGTGCTGGCGGAGGGCTCGCTTTACTATCAGATCAGTTATTTTCAGCCGACCGTGCCGAATGCGGCGAATCCTTATGGATTGAGGTTGCATCTCTATCCACGGGTGGCGCTGTGGAATCCCTATCAGTTTCCGATGCGGGTGGAACCATCGGCGATTTTCTTTCACATCAACGGGAACAAGCTGGTGCGTGTGAGGATGAACAACGGGACCTCGCTGGACTACCGGATGAATTGGGGATTGAACTCGGGCAAAAGCCGCGGGGCAGTGTGTGGGAGTCTGTTTTTCATGATGGAGGGGGTCACCTTGCAGCCCGGGCAGACGTTGGTTTGGGCACCGAAGTCCAATCGTCCTTACGACGAGAGCGCGTATCATAACAATGTGTTATCGACGGAGACGGGACCGGATCCGCGGAGGTCATTCCATCAGGACCGGCGTGCCGACGCGAATCCGCTTTTTGAGATCTATCCGGGCTTGCCATCCGGGCGGGAGCACAACCGGACTCCGGCGATTCCGGTGGACTGGAGGGAAGTGGTGGCTCCGAAGCTTTCTTCCAATCTGCAAGCCTCGGGCTATACGCAGGCGGATGACTATCTGATGATCTGGAAGCCGATGGAGGGCGCGGGGACTTTGACCCAATCCTCTTTCAATTCGCTGCCGATGGGGCGTTTTGTTTCCTGCGCCTATCAGTATGGGGATGAGGATGAGATGCCGTTGGAGTGGAGTTCGGCGGATCCGGTGCCGATGTCCCGGACGAGCGAATCGTTGCCTGTGATCTCGACATCGCCGGACCGGAGGACCCGCGAGGGGTTCCGGCTCCGGTGGTTTGAGGAGCATGAATCGAACCAGATCGGTTCGGGATCGTTGGCCGGGACGCCGCATTTGCAGAGTGCGCCGATCGCGAACTGGAACATGCGTGCGTCTTATTCGCTGAGGAATCCGTTCGACAATGTGACGGACATCGCGCCGCATTTTTTCGGGATCTACACGCGGGATCTGTTTGATGGCGCGGTGGATTGGGCATCGATGCAGCCGCGTGCGGGGAGTTCCGGGAGTGTGGGTGATCCGTTCGATCAGGCGCAGCGTTTCAATCCGCCGCGGGTGTTGTTCGATGTGCCACGGCGTGGTGCGGAGGTTCTTTCGCTGGCGGCCTTTCAACACGTCAATCTATCGGAAATGATCTGGAGTCCGACGTATGTGGTCGGAAACTCGCTGGTGGATCCGAGGATTGGTCTTACGCGGACTGAGCCGCGCAGGAGCATCGGAATGAATCGTGATCAGGGCGGGTGGAACCAGGATACGATCGGTTATGCGACGGATGGGCGTTCGAACAACGACAACGGGTTGACGACGGACGAGGACAACTGGGCATGGCATGCGCGGACGCTGATCCAGGACACGCCGCTTGAGCATACGGTGTTTTATGATTTGAGCTATGAGGTGAATCACTCGCTGTGGGACCAGTGGTTTCTATCGACCGGCAGCGCAGCAGAGAAGCGGGCTTTGTTAGATGATCCGGGAGCGCCACCGCTGCCTAACGCGAGGATGAAGCCAACACCGTTCCGCAAGGGGGAAGTCGATCCGGCGCACCTTTCGGATTATCATCGGGCGGCTGCGAATTTGGTGTTGGATGGGGCTTTCAATGTGAATTCAGCGTCGGTTGGGGCATGGGAGGCGTTGTTGCTTTCGTCGTTGGGCCGGCATTCGGATGGAGATCATGTGGCATTTCCGCGCGCTCCGACCTTTGACGGGCGATGGGATGGGGAAGATGTGGGTGCGGCCGAGGCGTGGAACGGTGCGCGCAAGCTGGATCGTGCGGAGGTGAGGAGGCTGGCGGAGGAGATGGTGCGGGAGGTGCGTGTGAGGGGGCCGTTTCTCTCGTTGGCGGATTTTGTAAACCGGCGGTTGCGCGAGGATGAGACTGGCAGGATGGGGGCGCTGCAGGCGGCGATTGATCGTGCGGGGGTGAATGCTGTGTTTGCGGAATCGCTGCCGATTGACAATTCGGAGGACTTGCCGGATTACAGGCATCCGGATCACATCAAGGATCCAACCCGGCTGGACCAGTCGTTGGTGCCGTCGACGTCGGCGTGGGGTGCGCCGGGATTTCTAACACAGGCGGATGTTTTGCAACACATCGGGCCGGTGCTGAGTGCGCGGTCCGACACGTTTCGCATCCGCGCGGCGGGGGAGGCGCATGATGCATCCGGCAAAGTGCTGGCGCGGGTGGTGTGCGAGGCGGTGGTGCAGCGGGTGGCGGAGTATGTGGATCCGACGGATACGGCGCTGGAGATTCCGCGGACTCTAACGGAGACGAATCGGAGGTTCGGGCGGCGGTTTGAGGTGGTGTCTTTCCGTTGGCTGCATGCGGATGAGGTTTGAGGAGGTCGAAGGCTGAGTTGAAAGATGTTCGTGAAAATAGCGGGGTTGCCTTGACGGGTGGGGATTTGTCACGATGGTCGCTGATGGCGAAGACGGTGCTTTTGATTGGAGGAAATTCTGGAATCGGGCTGGCGACGGTGCGGTTGCTTCGTGGGCAGGGTGATGAGGTGCTGGCGGCGGCGCGGCAGGCGGGGGCACTGGAGGAGTTGGGGATTGCGGTGCAGCGGTTTGATGCGCTGGAGCCGACGGCGTTGGTGCTGCCGGAGCGGTTGGATGGGTTGGTTTATTTTCCGGGGACGATCCACCTGCGGCCGTTCCATCGACTGACCGATGAGGATTTTCTGAGGGACTACCGGGTGAATTGTTTGGGTGCGGTGGCGGCGATCCAGGCGGCGCTGCCAGCGTTGAAGGCGTCGGGTGCGGCTTCGATCGTGTTGTTTTCGACGGTGGCGGTGGCGCAGGGGATGCCGTTTCATGCATCGATTGCGGCGGCGAAGGGTGCGGTGGAGGGTTTGACGCGGTCGTTGGCGGCGGAGTTCGCGCCGAAGATCCGGGTGAATGCGATCGCGCCTTCTCTAACGGACACGCCGCTGGCGGGACCGCTGCTGAATAGTGATGTGAAGCGGGAGGCATCGGCGAAGCGGCATCCGTTGCAACAGGTGGGTGAGCCGGAGGACATCGCGAGGTTGGTGGATTTCCTGCTTTCGCCCGCGTCGGCGTTCATGACGGGGCAGATTTTGCGGCCGGATGGCGGGCTTTCCTCACTGCGTTTGCTTTAAGATGATATGAAGACGTTTACCGCTGATGATTTGGAGTCGATGGAGAAGCTGGCGCGTGTGCAGTTGATTACGTCGCTGCCTGGGGCGAAGCCGATCAGTTTGATTGGGACGACGGATGGGGAGGGGCGGACGAATCTGGCTCCATTCTCGAGTGTGGTGCATTTGGGATCGAACCCACCGTTGTTAGGGATGGTTAGCCGGCCGGATTTGGTGGAGCGGCACACGCTGGCGAATCTGATGGAAACGGGTGCTTGGACGATCAATCACTTGCATGAGGGGATTCTGGATGCGGCGCATCAGTGTTCGGCGCGATATGACAAGGAGGTCTCGGAGTTTGAGGCGGCGGGTCTAACGGAGTGTTGGGTGGAGGGGTTTGCCGCGCCGTTTGTGGCGGAGTCGCGGTTCCGGATGGGGTTGGAGCTGGAGGATCTGGTGGACATCTCGGCGAACGGGACGCGGTTGATCATCGGGCGGGTGGTGTTGGTGCAGTTGGATGGTGAGGTGGCGGCGGATGGGTCGGTGGATTTGCCGGGTCTGGGCTGTCTCGCATCGACGGCTTTGGACACTTATTTCTCGCTGCAGCCCTTGGCGAGGCTGGCTTATGCGAAGCCGGATCGTGAACCCCGGAGGATCTAACATCATGGAGATTTCGCTGATTTATCCGCACCAGTTGTTTCAGCGGCATCCGGCGCTGGCGAAGGGGAGGGCGGTGTTATTGATCGAGGACCCGTTGATTTTTGGAAATGATCCGCATTGGCCGCTGGCGGTGCACCGGCAGAAGCTGGTGCTGCATCGGGCATCGATGAGCGCGTACGCGGCGGAGTTGCGGGGTGCGGGATACGAGGTGACGCGTGTCGAGGCGGCGGATGGGGCGGAGGTGGACAGTGCGGGATTGTTGGAGGGGCATCTTCCGGCGGAGGTCAAGGTTTTGCATCTAGTGGATGTGGCGGATGATGTATTGGAGCGTAGGTTGCGGAGGTTTGCGGGGGGGCGGGGGATTTCGCTGAAGGTGCATGCGTCGCCGAATTTCCTGAGTCCGGCGGAGTTTCTAACAAGCCATCTTGCGGGGAAGAAGAAGCCGTTCATGGCGAGGTTTTACGAGGCGCAGCGGCGGCGGATGGGGTTGTTGTTGGAGGATGATGGATCGCCGATGGGAGGGAAGTGGTCGTTCGATGCGGAGAACCGTGAGAAGCTGCCGAAGCATCATGCGGTGCCAACGGAGCCTCGTGCCAAGGCGGGTGAGGAGGTGGCAGAGGCGATCGACTATGTTTCCCGTAGATTTCCGGGGAATCCCGGTTCGTTGGAGTCGTTCCGGTGGCCGGTGACGCGGGTGGCGGCGGAGAAGTGGTTGGATGCGTTCATCGTCGAGCGATTCGCGGACTTCGGGAGGTTTGAGGATGCGATTTCGACGCGGCATGCGTTTTTGAATCATTCGGCGATCACGCCTGCGCTGAACATCGGGTTGTTGGATCCGGGTGATGTGGTGCGGCGGGTGGTTTTCCATGCGGCGAGGTCGGGGAAGATTCCGATGAACTCGCTGGAGGGTTTTGTGAGGCAGGTGATCGGTTGGCGGGAGTTCATGCAGGGAGTTTACCGGCATCGCGGGGTGGAGATCCGAAATGGGAATTTCTGGAATTTCACTCGGCCGATGCCGAAGGGGTTTTATGACGGGACGACGGGGATTCCGCCGGTGGACCGGGTGATCCGGCAGGTTCTAGCAGAGGGGTGGTGCCATCACATCGAGCGGTTGATGGTTTTGGGGAATTTCATGTTGCTGTGCAGGATCCGGCCGGATGATGTTTACCGGTGGTTCATGGAGCTGTTCGTGGATGCGTATGACTGGGTGATGGTGCCGAATGTTTATGGCATGTCCCAGTTCGCGGATGGGGGGACTTTCACGACGAAGCCTTATCTATCAGGATCGAACTACATCCGGAAGATGTCGGATGAGCCGGCGGGGGAGTGGTGTGCGGTGTGGGATGGCTTGTTCTGGACGTTCATCGCGGATCATCGGGATTTTTTCCTGAGGAACCCGCGATTGGCGATGATGGCAAGGACGTGGGAGAAGCAGACGCCCGCGAAGCAAGCGGCGCACCGGGATGCGGCGGAGGGGTTTCTCCGGTCTATCAGTTCTTGCGGTTCTTGAACCATTTGCGGAAGTCGCCGCCGCGCCATTCGGGGAGGGTGCGTTGGCCGAGCCATTCCTGGAGGGGTTTGACGGGAGCGACTTCGATGGGGAGGTGGTTCATCGCTTTCGACATGGTCATGGCGGTGCGCCAGAGCGACGGTGAGGTGGCGAGGGTGGCGAAGGGTGACATGGGGATGGCGCCGGCGGAGGGGACGGCCTCGCGTTTTGCCTTGTCGCGGAGGCGGAGCAGGAGGTCGGGGATGGGGATGTCGACGGGGCAGACTTCGTTGCAAGCGCCGCAGAGGGAGGAGGCTTTGGGGAGGTCGGCGAGTTCAGGGAAGCGATCGCCGAAGAGGAGAGGTGATAGAACCGCGCCGACGGGACCGCCGTAGGTGGAGCGGTAGGCGTGGCCGGAGGCCTGGCGATAGACGGGGCAGACGTTCTGGCAGGCGCCGCAGCGGATGCAGCGGAGGATTTCCCGGCAGTTTGAGGCGAGGACATCGGTGCGGCCGTTGTCCATGAAGACGACGTGCATGTGGTCCGGGCCGTCGGGTTGGTTGGGGGAGCGCGGGCCGTTGATGAACTCGGTGTAGACGGTGAGTTGCTGGCCGGTGGCGGACCGCCCTAACAGGTTGAGGAAGACGGCGAGGTCTTTTTCCTCGGGGATGACTTTTTCGATTCCGACGAGGGCGATGTGGACGGGGACGGGGGCCATGCCGAAGCGCGAGTTGCCCTCGTTGGTGACGAGTGCGAGGCGGCCGGTGTCCGCGCAGACGAAATTGGCGCCGGTGATGCCGGCTTGGGCGAGCATGTATTTCTCGCGGAGGTGGACGCGGGCGCGGCGGGTGATGGTTTCGGGGTCGTCGTTGTAGTCGCCGCCGATGCCTTCGCGGAGGAAGGTGCGGGCGATTTCGCGGCGGTTTTTATGGATGATGGGTTTGACGATGTGTGAGGGCTCGTCGCCATCGAGCTGGATGATGAATTCGCCGAGGTCGGATTCGAGGCACTCGATGCCGTTTTCGATGAGGAAGGGGTTGAGGTGGATTTCCTCGGCGGCCATGGATTTCGACTTGGTGAGCCGGGTGACCTCGTGTGAGCGGAGGATGGAGAGGATGGTTTGGCGGGCGTCCTCATCGGTGGCGGCGAAGTGGACGTGGACGCCGCGGTCGGTGAGGGATTTCTCGGCTTTGGCGAGGTAGGTGCCGAGGTGGTGGAGGGTGTGGTCCTTGATGGCTCCGGCGAGTTTGCGGAGGGCGTTGGGGTTTTCGTAATCGGCGTTGAGGACCTGGTAGCGTTTTTCGGTTCCGGACGAGGATCCATCGATGACGGATGCTTGTTTTTCATCCGTGATGTTCCGCGCGTAGAGGTCGATCGGTTGGTGGGTCACCATGCGGGGAGTAACGCCGAGCGATGGCGTCCGGTCAACGCCGATTGAGCGATAAGGAACGAATCTTGTGAGGGGCCGCCGGGGTAAGCGGCGGCTTGAGGAGGGGGTGTCAGTTCGTCACGCGCATGGGCATGAGGACGTAGAGGAAGGAGCCTTCGATGCGGAGAACGCCTGGGCTCATTTCGTCGATGAGGTCGAGGTAGACGTTTTCGGTATCGAGGGCGCGGAGGGGAGCCTGGAGGAATTCCGGGTTGAAGGCGATCTGCATGTTGGGGCCGGTGTAGGCGACGTCCATGGATTCCTGGGCTTCTCCGACGTCCGGGGAGTTGGCGGTGACTTCGATGTGGTTCTCGCTGAAGACGAGCTTTACGGAGTTCGACTTGTCGGAGGAGAGGAGGGAAACGCGGCGGACGGTTTCGAGGAGGGCCTCGCGGGAAATGACGACGCGTTCGTTGCTGTCGCCGGGGATGACCTGGCGGTAGTTCGGGTAGTTTCCTTCGATGAGTTTGCTGGCGAGCAGGCTGTCACCGATGGCGAAGGAGATTTGGTTTTCGTTGAGTTTGACGACGACTTCGCCGGCATCGCCGAGGAGGCGTTGGAGTTCCTGGACGGCCTTGGTGGGGATGATGATGTCGGTTTCGTGGGAGGCAGGGAATTCCAGGTCGGAATCGGCCATGGCGAGGCGGCGGCCATCGGTGGCGACGAGGGTGAGTTTGCCTTCACGGAAGGAGGCGTAGATGCCGTTGAGGACGTAGCGGGTTTCGTCGCTGGAGATGGCGTAGGAGGTTTTCTTGAGGCCATCGCGGAGGACGGGCTGGGAGATGCGGAATTCCTTTGCACCTTCGAAGTCGGGAAGGGGTGGGAATTCGGCTTCACCGAGGCCGATGATTTTGAAATAGGACGGGCCGCTGCGGATGGAGGCGTGGTTTTTCGAGTCAACGGAGACTTCGACTTCGCTGGCGGGCAGCTCGCGGATGATGCTGACGAGGCGTTTGGCGGGAAGCGTGGTGGCGCCTTCCTTTTCGATTTCCGCTTCAACGGAGCCGGTGATGCCGACGTCGAGGTCGGTGGTGGTGAAGCGCAGGCGACCGTCGCGGGCGACGAGCAGCACGTTGGAGAGGATCGGCAGGGTGGTGCGGGAGCTGACGACGTGCTGGACCTTTTGTAGGCCATCGAGGAACGCTTCCTTGGAGATACGGAACTTCATGGTGGGGAAAGCCGGGATTGGATGCGGGAGAGTTTCCGATTTCGTCCGCCCTTGGCAAGACTTCTGTGAGCAATGTGTGAATAAGGCGGGGGAATCCGCTGGGGGTGGCGAGGATGCCATGCGGACGTGCAAAATTTCACTTCTCTTAAGTAAATTTCTCGGGTAAGGGGGAACGCATGAAGCCACTGCTGCTGATTTTCTCCGTTCTCGGGCTGCTCGCGTTGAACAGCTGCAACACGTTCATTGGCATTGGCCGTGACATCAAGGAGGGCTATCAGTGGTCGGCCCGGAAAATTCAGGAGGGCAACCAGCCGCCAGCCGAGGAGTATGGCGCGCCGGTTTATTGAGGGTTGAAATCGAGGATTTGGCCGCGAGCCGGGGTTCTTCAGGGCACCCGGAAGATTTCGTTGGTGGTGGGGTCGCGTGCCAATTCGCCGCGGCGGATATCCCTGACGTCGACGACGTTGTAGGGCGGGTAGGGGCTGATGACGTGGTTGGGATTGTCGGTGCGGCGTGCGACCGGGTAATCGCGGGTGGGTTGGGGAGCAGGGCCGTAGCGGCCGTCATTGTTTCCGCCGTAGTTGTTTCCGTAGGCTTCCCGCTGGGCGGCTTCGCGGCGTTGTGCGTCTTCGCGGAGGGCTCCGACGCCCGTGCCGACGGCTGCGCCGATGGCGGCACCGCGGATGACGTCTCCGGAGTCATTTCCAGCGATGGCTCCGAGGGCACCGCCGCCGAGAGCGCCGATGGCGGCCCCTTGTTGTTGTTGAGGGCTGCAGGAAGCGGCGAAAATCACAAGGGCGATGGAGCCGATGAGCGAGGTGGATCTGATGGAAGGCATGTGCATGGGACGTGGGTTGGTGGGAAACTATTCACCGCCTGTGCGAGAGAGCAAGTGTCGTGAGAGGATGGCGAGTTTGCGGGCTTTTGAGAGGCTGTAGCGCTTTTTGAAGACTTTGAAGCCATCGGCCCGCATTTTGTTCAAAACCGTCCGGTAGATTTCGCCCATGATGCGTGCGGGCAGGAGCGCCTGGCGGTCGGCCGGAGGCAAGGCGGCCTCGGCGGCCTGATAGAGCGAGTCCGCGCGATCGGCCTCGAATGCCATGAGCGCGAGGAAACGTCCGTCGTGGACCCGGCCGATGAGGTCGCGCTCGGTGTATTGGAAGCGTGCGAGGTCGGCGAGCGGCAGATAGATCCGTGCGCTGTTAGAAAGATCTTCGGCGACATCACGGAGGATGTTGGTGAGCTGGAGGGCGTGGCCGAGCGCGACGGCATAGGTTTCCGATCCGGGGTCCTTGCAGCCGAAGAGGCGGATGGAAACGAGGCCGACCGCGCAGGCGACTTTCCACGTGTATTGCTGCAAGTCCTCCCAGGTGCCGAAGCGTTGGGGGTAAAGATCCATCGCGCAGCCGTCGATGATGGCGCAGAGGAGGTCGTTGGGAATCTGGTGGCGGTCACGGAGTTCGATCACCTCGCGCTGGAAGGGATCGGGTTCGGGAAAGCCGTCTAACAATCCGTTTTTCCAAGCGTCCAACATCGCCTTGCGTTCGGCTGGAGGGTGGGTTGGCTCGTCTGCAAGGTCGTCCATGGTCCGGCAGAATGCGTAGAAAACGACCATGTCATCCCGCCGTTCGCGCGGGAGGATGTTGAGGGCGATGGCGAGGTTGGATTTCGCCTTGCGGGTGATTTCCGAGGAGACGGACACGGGAGTCAGCGGATGAAGCCCCAGTGACCTGTGGAGAACGGCCACAATGAGAAAAGCGCGGGGCCGACGAGGTTGAATTCCTTGACCTGGCCCCAGTAGCGGGAGTCGAGCGAGTTCATGGTGTTGTCTCCGAGTGCGGCGTATTCGCGCATGCCTACCGGTGCCTTGTCCCGGAGGAAAAGGGTTCGTCCGGAGGAGTCGAGATATTGGGGCAGGGTCCGGCCGTTTTCCGGAGCCCGCTCGGGGCGTGCGAGGGTGTATCCCGGGTGTTCCGGTTTGAAGGGGGGCTCGCCGGCGGCAACGCGTTGGATGCCGGGTTCGTTGGCGATCCTGCCATCGACCAACAGATTTGGCTCATCGATGGAGAGGGTGTCTCCGGGCACGCCACAGAGGCGCTTGATGTAATGGGAGCCCGCCGCCTGTTCTCCGCTGCGTTCATGGATGCCGCGGATGCCGATGGTGTCGAAAACGAAAACCTCGCCACGATCCGGCCGGCGGAAGTGATAGGAGAACTTGTCGAC
>SXGQ01546695.1_pt1 | contig 41350 bp, 39 predicted proteins | sample 3178371 | NCBI WGS metagenome assembly SXGQ01 (sample SAMN11356859, study PRJNA531348) | freshwater metagenome | isolation source: freshwater sample F1-20 | place: China: Fuxian Lake, Yuxi | collected 2017-12-25
AGTATTAGGAATCTTTACGCCCGATTCGTTTCCGCACCAGTTAACGAAACTTCCGCACCATGGTTGGAAATCTGCTTTTGTATACTTGCCATACTTAGTTTCATTATCTTTTGGACCTTCACTAGTCCCGGACGTTCCGTCTATTCCTGAAGATCCACTAGTTCCACTAGTTCCAGAAGTTCCACTGGTTCCAGAAGTTCCAGAAGTTCCACTGGTTCCAGAAGTTCCATCTATTCCACTAGTTCCACTGGTTCCAGAAGTTCCATCTATTCCACTAGTTCCACTAGTTCCATCTATTCCTGAAGATCCGCTAGTCCCTGACGTTCCGTCTACTCCTGAAGATCCACTAGTTCCACTAGTTCCACTAGTTCCCGATGATCCGCTAGATCCACTAGTTCCAGATGATCCACTAGTTCCAGATGATCCACTAGTCCCGTCTGTTCCACTAGTTCCTGAAGATCCTGATGTTCCGTCGGATCCACTAGTCCCAGAAGTTCCACTAGTTCCTGAAGATCCGTCTACTCCTGAGGATCCACTAGTTCCGGAAGTTCCGCTAGTTCCTGAAGTTCCACTAGTTCCACCTGTTCCACTAGTACCATCTGTTCCACTAGTACCTGATGATCCTGATGTTCCATCTATACCTGAGGATCCACTAGTCCCAGATGATCCATCTATTCCTGAAGATCCACTAGTCCCTGAAGTTCCATTAGTACCCGAAGTACCACTAGTACCTGAAGTACCACTAGTACCTGAAGTACCACTAGTACCTGTATCACCAGTAGCTCCTATGCTTCCTTCCAAGCATATCATATTGAACCCTGTATCGCTATTAGTTATTCCAACTGATACCGATCCACCCGCTTGATATGAAGTTTTTATCCAATATTGATCACCTGTTGCTGCATCAATAACACCTGTTATTGTTATCAAATTATAAGGTAAACTTCCAGAGGTAACATCCTCTAATACTGTAAATCCTCTGAAATTCATTACCTCAGTAGAAGATGAAGTTCCTTTCCATAAACTTGTTGATAAGAAGCTATTACCTCCTGATGCGGTATGCTCTAGACCTACCTTATATGTTACGAAATATCTACCTGCTCTCTGTATCTCTATATAGGTTCCAGTAACTCCTGTCGATAAAAAATCTCCCTGTGAGAAGTAGTTATTATCTATTAGATTTGTTGTATCTAATCTCACTGGCATTATACCACCAGGTGACATTACTTGAGTTGTTGAGAATTTACTAAGATCTACATATCCCATTGGTGTTGCAACACCGGTAGCACCGGTAGCACCGGTAGCACCAGTAGCTCCAGTAGCACCAGTATCTCCTTGAACACCGCTAGTTCCTGATGATCCGGAGGTTCCTGATGATCCATTATTACCAGCTACTCCTTTTAAATTGTAATCAAGTGTCCATGTTCCTGCTATTTTAGAATAGACATCCCCGTTATCCCCGTTTAAATATAAATCCCCGTTATTTCCTAGACCTGGATTAGGAACTCCTGATCCTGCATACCAATTATTTCCAGTAGCTCCAGTAGCTCCGGTAATTCCTGTTCCAGTAGCTCCAGTAGCTCCAGTAGCTCCAGTAGCTCCATTAGTTCCAGCTGCTCCAGTAGCTCCAGCTGGACCAGTGGCTCCTGTAACTCCTTGTGATCCTGCTGCACCCTTAGCTCCATTAGGACCAGTAGCTCCAGTAGCTCCAGTAGCTCCAGTAGCTCCTTGTGGTCCTGGTACAGTAGAATTTGCTCCGGTAGCTCCGGTAATTCCTATTCCTGTAGCTCCTGTAGCTCCAGTTGGACCAGTAGCTCCAGTAGCTCCCTTTGCTCCAGCAGATCCTGTAGGTCCAGTAGGTCCTCCTCCAGGTCCGGTAGGTCCTGGTGTTCCTGTTAATAGTGATATCCATGCTCCCGTTCCGTTTACACCTCCAGACATAGTTCCTGAAGATACACTAACGGGAACCGATCCTGATATTGTTACTGTATCACTATTTGCTGTAGCTCCTAAACCTGGTAATGCTTTAATTGTTACTGTATTTAGAGAGTATTCAGCCAAGCAACCTCCTGAGGGATTGGATAATATATCATCAACTAAAGACTGCGCTGTAACAACATTATCATTTAACCATAATGCTGACCCAGCGGTTACTCCGTTATATAGTAATGTTATATCGTCACCGGTAATTCCTGATGACTCGATATCGAATGAAAAAGAAGCCTGTACCTCTCCGTAATTTACATACGCCTCGTAATCTCCTCCTATGAATCGAATCTGCCCAGGTATTCCTGGTCTTATTGATTCGTCTATGTATGTCCTATCTAATACTAACCTTAGTCTTCCTCCAGTATTTGAAGCCCCCACTATAGAATCTCTTCCCGCTATAATATCATTTACTGTAACAATACCATTTGATGAGATTTCTCCGTTATTACCCTTTAATTGGATAGAAACGTTTCCGTCAATCGGTAATCTTATAGTGTCTGCCTTTAATGTTCCGACATTAATTTTACCCGCAGGAAAATTAAGAGTCTTATCCTGTATGGATACACCAAAAGCATTGTTGAGTAGTAATATAGCTTCCTCTAGCTGTGCAAAATTTGCATTTGTGATAGAATTATTGACTCCTGTTGTATTAGAAGCCAAAAGCTGGTTTATCGTAATCTGATTAAGTTCCTTCATTCCGGAATATTATGTTTATCTATATATCCCGAATATAAAACTCAATCTAACTTATAAGCGTTTCTATTTCTTTGTAAAATGCATTAAATTTGGATGGGAAGAAGTTTTTTAATTCGTTTATTTCCCTGTTAGATATCTGATATTTTTCTTTTATGAAATTTATAACCTCCTCCTTATATTCTTTTTTTTCTCGTTCCTTCTCTTTTTTTATGGTTTTTGTCCATATCCACTGAGGAGTTCTTTTATTATGAGTTGTTGTAAATATTTTCAAAAAATCTACAGCTTTCTCTGGTCTTATTTTTATATCATTAAAAGAATTTGTTTGTAGAGGATATGCTATAGATAATATCCTATTAATCATAAAAAAATTTCTGGACTTATCCCGGTCTGAAATTTTTTTCCATTCACTAGTGTGAAATGCTTTTATTATATCAAATGGATTATTCATTAGTTAAATAATTCGAAAGGATCAAATCCCTTAGGTGGTTTAGATTCATTTCCCCATGGAGATTTTTCAATCATTTCTTTTTTGTTAATATTTAAAGGTAATCTTTCCATGTTAAATCTTTCTCTCACATGGCTTCTTAATCCTTCTACCATGTTTTTTGGTAAAGATTCTTGGTTAAGCCAAACTAATCTAGCATTTTCTTCGTAGTATTGTTTAAACTTTTCTCTATTCTCCTGATTATCTGTCTGAGAAATAAGTCTTAAAGAAAGACCTGATATCCACCCTAAAAAATCATCGTTTGCCCATAGATCCTCCATACCATAGTCTCTCCATTCAGATTGTAGATAAAGATCCCATATCTTATTTGCTTTTCCTTCCGCTATATTAGAATTTTTACCATTTTTAGTTGAGTATGGGAATACTCCAGGAACATCGTCTTTTTTATCTCCCATTAATATTTTTTTAAAGATGTATGCTTTTGTATCTATTTTTTCTAAAGTGCAAGCAGAAAGTAGCTTATCCATCTTAGAATCGTTGGATCCTGTGGTAGGATCTACATCAAATATTGTTGTCTCCGTGGTATCATCTTTTTTCCAATTTTCTGATACTATTAATCTGTTATTTTTTGAATTGCTATTCCATATACCAACCCAAGATTTATCAGTGTATTTAACTAGTTGGTGCATATCTTTGTCACCACTAATTACTATAACAGTCTCCCCTAAATTATTAAGATGCTCGCACCATGCCCATATCAAATCGTCGCCTTCTGCTCCTTTGTATGAGCTGTATATAAATCCGTTTTCTTCCAGATATTCAGAAAATTCCTCAAGTAATCTGAAAAATGATCCCCAGTCTACTCCCTCATCCTTTACTCTACTCTCCTTATAAACACTTCGTGTTATTTTATAATCCTTTCTCCAAGATCTTGAATCCTTACAGAATACTATCGTTTTTATATCAGGTATCTGATTTAAAGAGTAGCAAAGGTCTGTCACAACCTTTCTTATAAACATATTTCTTTCCGCCTCTGATGATAAAATATCTCCAGGATTCTTAGAACCGAATCCAGAAAATATACCAAAGGTCTTATGAAATATGTAGTTTCCGTCACACAGGACCGTTATCATAGGAATTACTTTTTTCATAATTATAGATATATAAAATAATAATGTTTCACATGGAAATCTTTTATGTATATGTTTATTTAGATCCTAGAAAGCCTGGGTTATTTAAATATAATGATTTAAAATTTGATTTTGAACCATTTTATGTAGGAAAAGGTACAAAAAACAGAGCCTATAGTGGTATAAGAGATAAAAATAAATGTTTAAAGGTAACTAAGATAAGATCAATCCTAAAATCAGATAATTTTCCTATAATTATTAAATTGTATGAAAACATAACGAACGAAGAATCATTTATTAGAGAAATTGAAACAATTTTAAAGATAGGAAGAATTGATAATAAAACTGGGCCTCTGACTAATATGACTGACGGTGGTACTGGTGGTACTGGATTAAAACATAAAGATTCCTGGAAAAAGATATTAAGTAAACCTGTTATACAAATTAAAGACGGCGATATAATCAACGATTATAATTCCATAAAAGAAGCATCTGAAAAAACGGGGATTATAAAACAGAATATTTCATCAGCTTTAACTGGGAGATATAAAAGTGCTGGGGGGTTCCAGTGGAAATATAAAAATGAATCGGATAAACTACAGGGACACTTAAAAAAAGAATTTAAGATGCCTATTCACTCAGAATCTACAAAACTAAAGATGTCACTCTCAGCTAAAAGGGGTAATGAGCATCACATGAAAAATAAGATAGGAAAAGACAACCCTAGATCTAGAAAAGTTAAACAGAAATCACTTTCTGGTGAATTAATTAAAGTATGGGATTCCTTACAGGATATAAGAAGAGAATTAGGATTTACCCCTTCTAATATATGCAGATGTTGTAAGGGAGAGGTAAAAAGAATAGGCGGATTTTTATGGGAATATTTAGATTAAAAATCTTCATTTGTTATCATTATATCATAGTCTGAAAAATTAAAAAAATCCCTAATATCTGCAATATATCTTCTCTCAACATCGTCCGCATCATTTCTAGCATGTAATCTTTCAAGTCTTATTTCAGATCCAGTGTTTACATATATGACGAATGATTTTTCTCTAATTTCTTTAGAGATAGATCTCAATCCAGCTGGACTTAGTATAAATATATCTTTTTCCTCAAATTCCTTTTTAGATATCCCGTATTTCCATCCATTAAATGTTTGTAATTCCAAAAACATGTCCTGGTTATCTTCGAAGAATTTAATGTCTCTAAAATAGTAATCCTTCCCCTCTTCTTCCCCTTCTCTTGGTGGTCTACTGGTATGAGATACTCCGTACGTGAATCCTCTGTCAACCATTATTCTCCTTAGATAATCCTTACCGGATCCTCCTGGTCCAACTATTATTATTTTCTTTGACATATTAATTTATTATTTTTTCTGCATATTTCCAAGAACCTGCTGTAATGAAAATATACAAGCTAAAAGACTTACAACAGGATCTATAACCTTACTTCTCTCGGATTGATATTTAGCTACTGTTATGATGATTGGTGGAATAAATCCTACCTTACCTGGATACTTATCTTGTATCCAGTTTATAAATTCTGAATCTAATGATGATAACACCTCGTCAACTCTTGATGAATATTGTCCAACGATTAATTTATAGTTCTCCACAGGATCACTATTATTCATAATCATCTCAAATATTTCCTCGTTGTTCCATACTATCTCATTTATTTTTTGTTCTGTAAGATCAGTAACCCCGTCAATACTCCATCTCTGAATAGTATTCAGTGCGGATCTCATATCGGGAAAATACTTCTTCGTGAATGATCCTAGATTGGAAGAATCGTGACCAATACTCATTAAATTAAGTATCTTGCTTATTCTTTCTTCCCATTGTGTTTTTATTTCTTGTTCCTCCTCTTTATCCAAAGGATCGAAGTCATAAACTTGAAATCTTGATCTTATAGCTTCAGGGATTTTATTTAAGTAATTACACGTAGCTATAAATCTTGTCGTCTTAGCATATTTTTCTATAGTACCTCTAAGTGCTTTATAAAACTGATCTGATGCACCATCGAACTCATCCAGTACCACAATCTTTATTTTATTTTCCCCATCAAGGATAGAAACTGTGGAACAGAAATCTGTTATCTTAGTTCTAATGGTTTCCACTGAACTCTCGTCGGATACATTTATAAAAATGTGTGGATGTGATTTTATAAGGACTTTTGCCATACTGGTTTTTCCTGATCCTGGAGATCCAGCAAGTAAAACGTTTTGTTGTAGTCCTTCCTCAAAGGAATTTTTGATTCTTGCTGGAAGAATCATATGTTTTAATTCCTTCGGTCTTAATTTTTCTGTTAGTAATTCCTGTATCATATTATTTTTATTGTCTACTTACATAAAGAATTCATATCATCAGCAATATCTTTATCATTTCTTATCTCTATAAATCTTGGTAAAAATAATGACCAATTTCCATTCTTATCGTTTATGATAACATTATATTGTACTGCACAAACTTTACCTATATTCGAATCTGGATTTTGACTAAGATCTTTAAGATCCTGATCGGTAAATCCCGCACCAACTTTAACTTTAATTGTTCCTGTAGAATCCTCACAATAGAATCCTCCAATGAATCCTTCTCTTTTTCCTTCTCCTGGATACCATCCTGTTATAACAAGATCGCAATCATTAACTTCTTTTAACTTTATCCAGTTTTTAGATCTTTTACATTCATATACATGGTGAGGGTTTTTTAATATTACTCCCTCTCCTCCAGCATCCACGATCTTCTTATAATAAGCGTATATGTCTTCTTTTTTGTTTGTTAAGAAAGAATCTGCTAAGATCAATGAAGTGCCTGTATACGTGCTAAAAACACCCTCTAACGTACCTCTCCTTATATCAAAAGGTATAACTCCTTTGCCGTCTTTTAGTGCGTCACCATCTTCTAAGTCAAATATGTTGTATAGAAGATCATCTCCGATGGAGTTCATCGGTTTACCCTTTAACATTTGCGTGACTTTACCAGATACACTCTTACGATTTATGTCTGTCAATTCTCCGTCAAAAAACCATTCCCCTTTAAGACCTGATTTTTTAATTAGATACAGGCAATCGTTAGCTATTTTTTCTAGGTAGTGATTAGGTATTTCGTTAAATGCTCTTGTATAGAACTTAACTTCATTTCCGGAAATATATGCAATTACTCTCACTCCGTCATATTTCTCCTCACATACAATTTGATCCCATTTGTTTATTTCGGATTCGTCATCTTGTGCTAACATTAAACTCGGATCTGGAATAGCTTCCTTCCCTAGTGCTTTGTTAATTAATTTTGCACCTATCCCGATATTTAATCTTTTGGTCAGAACCTTTCCTAGCATTTTTCTTTCATCGAACGACAAAGGATAACAGTTACAAATCTCGAATGCTTCTTCTCTTAATTTATCATTTGCTGCTGGTGCATCAAATAATTTTTTTGTAAGATCTGTAAATCTTTCAAAAATCTGTGAATCTGTTATGATGTATGGTGGATTTTCTATAACTTCTAGTTTATGAAGTTTAGTAGTTAAGAATGGATCTAATGCAACTTTTAAAAGATATTCTAATTCTTTCGAATAATTATCCTTGATTAAATCCTGTTTTATTTTTTGAGAGCCATTTCCATTGGCAGATTCTACTTGTAATAGAATTTGGAGTTCTTTATTCATATTTAAGTTTTAGCTAATATAGTAATCGTTATCGAATAACAAAAATAATTCCTCCGATTATATTATTATATTAGCTAAATCCTATAAGTTTTCTTATGCTCCAGTTGCTGCTGCTTCCGGTTCGGTTGTTTCTGCTGCTTCAGGAGCTTCCTCTGCTGGAGCAGCACCTGTACCACCAGCTTCTTTACCTTGATCTTCCGCTTTTTTGATGTAAGATTTATTCATTCTAATATCTTCATAAGGAAGATCTAGCCATCTCTCTATCATAAAATCCTGGTCAAAAAACTGTACCTCCTCCTCATTTATAGTTTCTTTGATTTCTGATAGACCTGTTATGAAATCTATTTTCTTTATTAGCTGTTCAATTTCTCTAGATTCACCAAAAAGATTATCACTCTCGAATTTTACTCCTATTTGACTTCTAAATTCTGGATCATTTTTTAGATCTGGAAAATCTAGACACATTTGTATCCATAGTGGCTTTACTATAATCTCTTGGAATATTGATCTAAGTCTTGTTATAAATTTAGCAAATCTTACTTCGTCTCTCTCCGCACCATCAGCAGCTGTTTTGAAAACATTGCTAGATCCCACACCAAATCTTGATGAGAATCTGTTATATGGTATCTTTGAATCCTGTCTTAGTTTGTTGTAAAAATATACAACAGAATCCATTACATTAAGATTAGGACCCTGTGCATTTAAAGTCTCTACTTTTACTGATTCACCTCCCTGCTGAGGAAATAAATAGTTCTTATAGAATTGTAAATCCGGTCTACCATTTATTGCTAATTCACCAGAACTTGTATCTAGCTTTATATCCTCCTTATATGCAGTCATAAGTTCGCCTAAAGTTTCTTTTGCTTTTTGTGGTGCCTTACTACCTATAGGAACTGTCATTTTAATTCTATATTGAGCATTCATTACGTTCCATATAATTCTGGAATGTTCCATTATTTTTAGTAAGTTGTATGATCTTATTAATCTTTCTGAGTATGATACTCTAGATACTGCATTTGCCTTAGCATATGAAATATAAATTACTTGCGCATCTAGAAGTTTTCTTTGTCTTGTTGTTTCGCCGTAATATTGCCACCATATGGTTTCTCTCGTTCCGTCTGGTTTTTTTTCAACTGCAGGTGTCAAACTTACAGCATCTAATTCTTTAAATCCTACTATATCCTTTCCATCACTAGAATAAATTATTTCAAAAGCTAAGAACCCTTCAACTAATAATTGTCTAAAGTATTGCCATGCGCTTATTCCATTAGTGAAATTGTGTAGTACGTATAATTTCCTGAAATTTTTTCTCATAGCTTTTATCACATCATCCTTAAGATCCATATTCATCATGGCTGGATGACAGAAAAAGTTCTTTTCATCATAAACTATACCCTCGTCACATATTGTATCTAATATGTACTCTATCTCAGCATTTAGAGCAAATGTTCTTAAAAAGTCTCTCTTGAATGGATAGTCCTTATCAAAGTAAGCAATATATTTCCTATTGGTAGTATCCTGAGCAGCTATACTATAGATGAAATCCTCGTCATTATCTGTAAATCCGAATCTTTCTCTCATATTGGCTTCGGATGCTCCTATTGCCATAGAGTCCTGGATAACCATATCCTTGTATTCCATCCCGAAAGATCCTAATCCACTAATAGTTTTTAAGATCCTAGAAATGTTAGGATTATTCTTGCCTATGTTGTCTAAAAATCCTGCCATTATATTTTATAGTTTAAATTCTCCGCTTTCTCCAGATTCAGTAGATCCTCCTTCTTCACTTTCTGTTCCTGCTTCTTCTTCAGCTTTCTTTTTTTCTTCAGCGGCTTTTTTCTTAGCCTTAACGTTATCTAATAAGTCCTGTCCTTTAACTCCTAGCCATCTATCAACTATGAAATCCATATTAAAGTATTTTTTACCCTCCGAATTCATAAGTCCAGATATCTTAATTATTTGATCTTTTCTAGCTAATAAAACTTCCATTTCTTTAGCTTCTCTGAATATATTTTCCTTTACGTAATCTAAACCGAACTCTGATTTAATTAAATAGTCTTTTTTCAAATGCGGAAAATCTAAACAAAATTGGACCCATAGGGGTTTCATTAATATGTCCTGGTATATTGACCTTAATCTGTTTATGAATTTAGCAAACCTTATTTCTTCCTGATCTAATCCCTCTGCTGTAAATGTGATAGTACCCTCAGATCCTGATTCTTCCCTACCAAATCTAGTAGCAGGTATTTTGGAATCCATTCTTAGTTTGTTGGCAAAATATTTAAGAACTGTCGTATCGGAGAATGCTGTAGCATCTCCACCACCAGGCAAAGGCTGTATATCTGGAGTCCCGTTAGGTGATGAAGGCATTAGATAGTTTTTAAAGAATTGTATTTTTGGTCTACCATCAACTGTTAATTCCCCACTATCTGTATCCAATCTAATATCTTCCTTATATATAGACATAAGTTCCCCTAGGGTTTGTTTAGCTTTTTGTGGAGATCTAGTACCTATAGGAACTGTCATTGCCATCCTGTATGATGAGTTCATCACGTTCCATATAATACGTGTGTGTTCCATGATTCTTAGCAAGTTGAATGATCTGATCATTCTCTCACAGTAACTAACTCTAGATGATGTTCCACCCCCCTTTGCGTAACTTATATAGATTATTTGTGAATCGTATAGTTTTCTTGTTAATGTAGGGTTATCTGGATATTGCATCCATATATCTACAAATGAACCGTCAGGCTGTGCTTCTGCCGTAGGGACTAAAGAAGCAGGATCTAGCTCCTTAAATCCTACAATATTTTTACCCTTCTTGTCAAATACAATCTCAAATGCTATTATACCATCAACTAAGAATTTTCTAAAAAGATGCCAAGCTGATATGTCTTGATTGAATCCAAATAAGTTGTATATTTCCTTATACCTTTTCTGAACTTTCTCGTATGTCTCTTCGTCCACATCCTCGTGATTCATGAAAGAAAAATAAGACCAGAAGTTCTTTTCGTCATAGACTATGGACTCGTCGCATATAGTATCTAAAATAAATTCTATCTCTGGATTTTGTGCAAAACCTTGTAAATAGTGTCTTTTGTTTTTATAATCCTTATCAAAATAAGCAATATATTGTTTTGTAGTAGTATCCGCTCTTCTTAAACCAAATAGAAAAGATTCATCCTTAATTCCACCTTTTTGTAAAAACTGAGCTTCTGTTATACCTACAGCTTGCGAATTTTTAACAACAAGATCCTCATAGGCCATACCAAAGCTACTTACCTTCTTGATATTTTCTATTATGGAATTGAAAAAAGATTTTTTATCGTCAGTAAATCCTGCCATTAAACTTGTGAATTTTTATTATATATCTCATTTAACTGGGTCCCTTCAATTGACCTAGTATCCAGATATACTATCTTAGTCCAATCATGGAAAGGAATTTCAATAACGTCCCTTACTTTTTTTAAATCCCATGATCTATATGAATTCTTAAATGGTATTCCTTTAAGAATTGTATCAAGAATCTGGTACTCAGTCCTTAGAGGTATTTGGCCTCTTTGTTCTCCATTATCTGACATTTTGGTGTTTTTTTCTATCTGGTCATGGAAAACACTCTGTATTCTAGTAAAGAATGCAAGTCTAAATATGGGTGGAATTAATATCAGATCCATACCCATAAATAGATTTTTATTTTCGTAATTTTGATATCCTGTAAAAAATATTACAGGTCTTTTATTAATATAACTTTTGCCTTTATCAAGTTTATCATTATATTCGAATGAGTATACTTTACCTGGTAAAAAATTTAATGTACTAAATTGATCTTTTTGATTTAGATAATTTTTTGTCCAATGTAGAAATGATGCCTCTGTTAAAGATGATAAACCAGATACAGATAACTTATAATCTTCGAATGATTTTTTAAACTGTTCCATTATCTAAGTATAAAGCTCTCGTTAATAGCCCCGAATTTATATCCTCTATCCTTTGCAAATCTAGTAGCTGCTTCAAATTTGGCTCTATTCGTTATCCAGGTCTTTAATTTCTCGTTATACGATCTTATTTTTTTCTCCGTTAAGTTTCCTACTGGCTCTTGTGGTCTTTTGTGTAGTGCGTACTGATCTTCAGGTTTTATTTCGATTAACCAGTTTTCTATAGAATCCCCTTTTTGTACTTGTATATAATAGTCGATATTATAATCATGTTCCTTATGATCGATTGGATTCCAGTATCTTATACATATCGGCTCCGAACTCCATTTAATAATGTTAGGATTCATATCACAGTATTGACAAAATTTATATTCCCACGAGCTTCTGTATATTATATTATAGGTGTCCCCTATATACTTATTCAGATTTATTGGGTTATATAGGCCTTGTTTATAAATTGAATTTTTATTAGGCCTAAGATTTTTAATGTTTTTCATATAAAAAGATCTGATTTCGTATTCGTCGTTTTTTTAAAATCCTCCCATTCTTTTTGTGTCATTTCTGCTTTTGCCCTATTTTCAAACCAGGTTAATATTTGCATATTATCAAGATTGAAAAAATCACCTCCCCTGCTTAAAGGAATAATATGATCTAAGGTTGGGATAATCCATTTATTTTTATTCCTTATCCATTTATTATAAATCAGATTAAATTTTTCACCATAATAAAACAGGGTGATGAAATTGTATACATATTCTTCACCCATTTTAGAAATGCTATATCTTCTAACCCATTTCATAATAAATCTAAATTTGTTATATTCAGTAAATTCTAATAAAGAAAAATTTTTAATTCCTAGTTGTATTTCCGAATTTTTAATTCTTTTTTCAAAATCCATTTTTTTACCTTTCATGTGGGAAGGTTTTCCTATTAGAGATCTGGATATTTTTTGTTTATGCTCTTTAGTTAGTACTCTATAAAATCTATTTTTAATACCATCGAGCTTGATGTTATTTTCTATTAATATTCTTCTTATTACTTTAGAACTAACACCAACTTTTAATGAGATGTTTTTTATATTATCCCTTTTAATAGTATAAAGATTTATTATATCGTTTATTTCGGATTCTGTTAATACAATCTTCCTAGCCATTTCAGAATTTTTAATTTATATATCTCCTGTTGGCTCGGAATTCCAATTATACATTGTAATTGGAATTCTCTTCTCTAACTATTCTTGAGAAAGGTATAGTTTTAGGAGCTTTTGGCGGATGTATTTTTTTCCATCCTTTTTTCATTCCATTATGTGCTATTTGTGATATGAAAGCGAAAGGATTATCAGATTTCTCTGGATCGTATCTATTCCAATATTTTATTAGATCTTCTAATCCGGAGGATATACAGTCTTCACGGTCTTCATTATCTCTATAGGAATGTGTCTTAGACATACCGTTTACTATAAGGGTAAACATTTTTACGGTTTCGTCTGTTAATTGACCTTTCTCTTTACTTTCTTGAAGAGCTCTTTTTAGTTCTTTGTTTTTTACGTAGATCATTATTTTTCTGGGATATTATTTTGGAGTTTTTCTATCTGTTGTTCTAAATTTACCCTTAATTCATCCAAATTTTTCCTAGAATTTCTAATTGTCTCTATACCTATTTTACCGTTTTCTTCGCTAGAAGTTTCCAATTCTTTTATTTTTTCCAGACAATCTTTTAAATCGTCCAAAACAAAAATGAGTCTGTTTCCAATTCCTTCTTCGGGATTTTCAACAGACTCAGATATTTTTGTTGTTGTATTTACTTTTTTTTTCTTTTCGCTCCTGGAGCAGATGAAAGGTTTGCTACCTTATCATCCTCTGCAAATCTACTTCCGTTCTTTTTGCTATGTCCTTGTGGATCTGCGAAATTGAAATCTTCCTCATCCTCCATAAACTTCTTAGGTTTTGCAGTTTTTGGATTAGGAGCTTTTTCTATGTGAGAATTTTTTTGGTTCTCCTTAAGAGTTGCCAAATTCATATTTTTATTATCTTCGATAAATTTAGCTGATCCTTTAACTGAAGCACTTGGTGCTTTAGCAAGATCTAAATTAGAAAGATCGTCTATAAATTTTTTACCTACTTTACCTGATTTCTTATTAGGAAGGTCTGCTAAGTTTGCAGTTTTAGATTTAACACCTCTTCCAGTTATAGGAGCTTTTCTTCCTGATCTAGGAGTATCTGCCATAGTTCCTTTTTGATCGTCTATAAACTTAGCTGATGATCCTGTCTTTCTATCTGGAGCTGATGCCATATATTTTTTAGATAAGCTTTCGATTCTCGAATCTCTATGTTTACCCCCATTAGTACCAGGTGCTTCCGCAAAATTTTGGCTAGACTCGTTTGTGTATTCAAGATCCATATCTGGTGTCTTGATATCATATCGATTAACCTCGTCATCTAAGTTCTCAACGTCAGAGAAGAAATATTCTCCAGTCTTTCCTTCTTGAAATAGTATAGTGTAAGTTTTTGAATTTCCATCAACTCCTATTACTCTACCTTTATTTCCATTTCTTTTGATTCTAACTTCAGTATCAATAGGATATCCAAGATCCTCATTTACTGAAGGAATCTCCTTAGCATATTTTTCAAATCTCGAGATTTCAACATTGATTTGGTTCCAACGATCCTTAAGATTGTCTAATTCTTCTTCAATACCTTCCTCTAATGCAATAAATTCTGAAGATCTGTTAAGTAATGGATTAGCTTCTTTAGCGTTAGCTAATTTATTCAATTCATTTTCTAATATTTCGATATTTTTAACTATTTCGTTTTTATCGTTCTTCATCACGCTTAGGAAAGCTTTTTCACCTTCCAAAAATTCTGTTAACGATTCAGATATATCATATTTAATAAAATCTTGAACTATATTAATTGCCTGTGTTGCATTAGCTTCATATATTCTGTTTAATTTCATTGCTGGATTAACAGTTTGTACATATATTTTAGATGATGTCTTAAATATGTTAGCTTCAACACCTTCATAAACCTTAGATCTAATTTTCTTTCCAAAATCTAGATCTACGATTTCGTCAGAATTATTTACTATATAGACAGCTTTATTAATTCTATTATTAGAGCTTTCCAGTAAATTGTTTGTAGAAATACTAACAGCTACAGGAACGTCCTCTTCTCTTATCTTTTTACCATCAAAATAGATTTCTTTAGATTCGTTAGTAAATACGATCTCTACCTTATTATTCCCTATGTTTAATGAGATTTTATTATTGTCAATTTTAACGTCTCTGTCATCTATAATATTAGATTGATTAGCTAAAATTTCAGGAACTTCTTCCATTTGGCATTCCTCGATAGTTCCCTCATTCTCGTTAATTTTTAAGAATTTTCCAGACGAATAAAATAATGTTTCGTTCTCGTTTACGTAAATAGGAGAATATAAATTCTTAACCTCGCATACATTATTATCAAATCCTACATTAAATTTACCAGAATTTTCATTCTCGTAGATTGATAAGAAACTAACTAGGTTTCTAACCATAGGATTGAATCCGAATCTTTTAATTCCATGAATAAGAGAATCTGTAGTTCTATTCTCAGAAACTAACCAATTTTTCATTTGATCTGTAGCGTCAGAGAAAAGTTCTCTACCTGGAGCATTTTTAATAGACTCGTAAGTTTTAAGAACCTCGATCTCTCTTCTTCTAGAATCGTATGTATTATTTAAATTTTCTAAAACCGGAGTAACTGAAGTTTCCCATGAAAAAGATCTAAGATCATTAAGAAAATCACCAAAAACGAAAGCTTCTGATATACCTTTTGATACTAATATATGATCATACTTATTTAAAAACATTTTACCTGCCGGAAGATCATTTAGTGATGAATTCTTCAAAGCTGCAACTGTATTAATAAGACCAAAAGTAAATTCTGTTCTTGGTTTAGACTTAGCAGAGATATCAGTAATCTGCGATTCGTTAAGCATTTGAGCAGTAGCTCCGTTAAGGAAAGAAGAAGCAACAGGTGCTTTTTGTGCTTCTAATCCTGCCCATTCTCTTAAAGAATCTGCGGCCTTTTTAGAAGTCTCCATGTTTAGTCTGTTGATTTCTGGATTAATATTGTTTTCCATTTGTTTATTGCTTTTTTAGTATATATCTATTCTATTTTAGATTTCTTTTATATATTCTATTGATGTCGTTTATTGGTTTATGATAGGATTTTTATAAAGCACCGCCTAATATGACTTCAATGTTAACCCTAACTGAATGTGGATTGTAAAGTATCATGCCTCCCTGATCGAAGAATGGAGATTCTATATCACTTCCATTTGGATCCAAATCCCACCCTCTATTATAAAAATATGGGGATAAATCTGAAGGATTTCCAGTTAATATGGTCAGGTTTGCCATAGGTAAGTATCCTCCGTCATAGATTATGTTAATAAATCTATTTGATATTGGTAATGTTGGAGGATATGTTGCTTTAATCATTATGAAAGAAAGCTCTCCTAGTCCTTCAGAATTTAAGACCAGACTTGAATTTCCATATACACATCCACTAAAACTAGAATAATTATTCAGGACTATATCTGTGTCACAGAGACTGATTTCTCTTAATACTGTTGTTCCTCTTACTACTTGAAGGTTACATCTTTGAAATATAGCTCCTTCAAATTGTATTGTGTTACATACTATCGGTGGTGTAGCCATTAGTTAAAAACGAATATTTCTAGTTCAGTCTTATAGGTATCGCTGGGATTACTGAACAAGATCCCGCCAAAATTTAGATTTGGTGAAGTTATTGGTGGATAAGGCTGTGGACTGAAATTTGGAGTTGGTGGATTGTTAGAGTACGAGCTAAGATCCCATCCCTGCCAATTTGTATCAGGTTCGGTCCTACCTGTTAACACCATTAATGTGTGTATAGGATAAACACCTCCTTTATATTCCCAATTCATATATCTTTCCTCCGATGGATGATTTTTTTCATACTCTACTTTTACGACAATCATCTGAACTTCACCCTGTGCTTGTCCAATCTCAGGTGTGGTCAAAGTATATGTTCCAGATGGGGATACCATTACATTTTTTTTAAGTGATCCGCCGCATCCACCTAATTCAGAACTTCCTAGTGACTCCAATTTAAAATCACATAGGGATATAGTAGATAGGATATTCGATCCCTCTTTTATATCCAGATTGCATGATTGGAAATATGCTCTCCTGTAAACACCAGGATTGCAATCCAGATATTTTATATTTTTTTGATCTGTTGTGTAAACTTTTTTAATCATCTTAAATTAGTTGGATCGATCTGGCCATTTCTGTTTGATCTAAGTATATCTGAGGATCTAGATCCTGGATTTTCTCTAAATCTATCTCTTAGAACTTTTTGGTTTTCTAATTGGATATGGTCAATATATTTATCCTCATTTTCTTCCGCATCATTATGAACATCCTCTGGTTCATTTATTTCTATTTCATCATCTTGTTCTTTAAAATCTACATGGATCTCATCAGATTCTATATTATTTACCTCCACTCCAATAGATTCTTCATACACTAATTGATTATCCTCTGATTCATTCTTTATTGAATCTTCATGATGAACAATTATTGGTTCTTCTTCTTTTCGTAGATCGATTTTAGGATCGTCTATTATTGTTTCAACAATAGCCTTTTTCTCTTTTTTAGTGAATAATTTTTTCCACATTTTTTTAAAAAACTCCATTTTTTCTTTATTATTTTTATTTTTCTTCTGTTTTACCTCCCCCCCATCTTTTTTAGACATCTCGAAAGCAAAATTTGCTGCTATAACAAGAGAAATAGCTAATGGGTCAAATACTAGCATAAGAACTATTATGTACCAGTTCACTACAGAATCTGTGCTACTACCTGTTAATTTTGCAATATATTTTAATGGTCCTATCTCCTTAGCTATATCTGCATTGGATGATATTCCCATTTTATCTTTTTCTATAATGGATATTCTTGAATTTTTTGAAGATATCGAATCATTCAATACTGATATTTCTTGATCCATTCTTTTTATTTCTGAATCTACATCTTTTATCTGATTTCTTACACTATTTGTAGATTTAGATTTTCCTATTAAAACATCCTGTGTAGATTGTAAATTTGTTCTTATTGATGTAAGTTGAGATAGTCTATTTGATTTTTGCTGTATTTGATTCCCGTAATTTTTTATCTCCGTATTAACTATAGAGATTTCCTTGTCCAATATCTCTATGTTCTTGTTCTGATTTTGAACCTTAAAGGATGTTTCTTGGTAAGCTGAAGATAAGAAACCGTAGATACCCGCGGATGTTATTAGAATAAGAATAAGAGTTGCAATAGATAAATAAGCTTTTAGTCCCATATTTAGTTTGTTCCAATATTGATATAGCAAAGATGCTGTTACGAGTTTAGCAAATTCCAAACTACCTGCTAAAACCATAACTTGAACAGAAGCTCCTGTAAACATCTTTCCTAGACCAGATACGGAATAGAAAGCAGCGGAAACTGAAACTGATAGTGCGGATAGAGTTATTATCCAGGGTAATAATTTATTTTTCATACTCATGTATATATCCACAAAAAAGACTAGAATAAATCTAGTCTTTTTTATTTTTTATTTTTAGAGTTTATTTTAATTCTATACCCTGTTCAGCAGCTGCAAGTTGTTGCTCAAGATCTTTAATTACTAAATTATCTTGCTGAATTAATGCTAAAGTTTCCTCGAAAGTTTTCCAAAGAGAAACAAAAGAATTAATTTCTTTAATTCCTTGACCCTCCATCTTTAGAACAAAATAATGAGAAGCTTCAACCTCTAGGTTAGTGAAATAAACCACACCATCTTTGATTCCTTCTCTTTTTACTTCGTCTATTCTTCTTACAATCTCTTTAACACCAAGTGCCTCTTTAGATCTCCATTGAACCTCCTCCTTCATATAAGTTTCAAATCTTTCTAAGATCTCAGAGTTCATTGATACAGCATACTCCTTATTTCTTAAACTATCTTTATAGTTTTGTAAATCATTCTTAATAGATTCAACTTTTTGTGTATCTACATTAGAGATAAATTTCTCTAACACCTCTTCGTTTTGAGATTCTAATTGTGAATTTTTTGCCATTTTATTTACTTTTTATAATTATACATTAGGATTTATATAAGTTTCCGATATTCCGTTTATTTCTCTGAATTTTTTAGCAAGATCTATGAATTTTCCCAGGTAGTATTTTAATTCATAATCATAAACGGTAAATGTTTGTATGGTTGAGGTTTGTTCGTTAGCTATTCTTATTCTTCCCTCCTTAGGTACCTCCTTATATTTTTCCGCACACATGAACATATATGCTGATATTTGTAGTTTATATCCTAGGATATCCTCCTCGTCTTTAGGGGATGTTGACGATTTAAAATCCTCAACTATTAGATTTTGCTGTTTATCCTTATAAACAAAGTCACAAGCTCCTGCCCATCCTCCTTTAAATGTAGTATATAGAAAAGCTTCGTTGTCTACCACTTCCTCTATATTTTCCCAGAACATATCATGGTAGAAATTCCAGAAAAGATCTCTTCCTTTATTTACATATCCCAGATATTTCCCGTCATCTCTTCTAGATTCCTCTATGGCATATATTTGTGCTTTTTTTAATGACCTGTCTACGTCCTTCTCCTTAGCCCATTCCAGAAGAAATAATTCTAGCATTCTGTGCATTACTGTTCCTCTTTCTGCAGCATCATACATTATTTTGTCCCATCTCTCATAACCAAATTCTTCCCTTAGCTTTTCGTATTTTTCGTTTTTTACTAGTTTGAGAATGGTTGTAACTGATGGCAAAATTAAAGGAGCGTTTCCCGCTCCTTCTACTACGTAAGCTCTTCCCCAAGGAAATGCCTGACGCGTTATTTGTATATTATTAGAAGATAGCATCTATAATATATTTTAATGATCTAATTATCCAAGAGATAAAACCGAATTTATATTGTGCCCACCATAGGACTAATAACAATATTAATCTGTAGATTATCCATTTTAAAGATAACTTCTGAAAATATGGTGAATAAACTATAAGATAAGATACAGAGTTAGGTATTGGTGTTATTGACGGAGCAATAACTTCTTGTAGATTTAGACCAGTAAGATACTCATTTAGCGGTCTGGACTCTTCAAGAACGTATGCAGGTCTAATCTCTTCCGGGGAATCTGGAGAGTAGATTACTTCAGGCGGTAGATTAACAACAGTGTATATTCTTCCTAGCCAATCTACTCTCAATTTATACCTTTCCCATTCAATAGAATTCATATTTTTCTTTATAGTTCTTCTTATAAAGAAATAGTTTCTAATGTCGTTTATAACTGTTTTAAAAGGATATTTCATACCAATTATATCTAACTATAATGAAAAGTTACAATCAATCGTTAAAAGTTAAATTAACACCAGGAAACATCTCTCTTACCTTTATCCTAGCTCTTCTAATCCTTGTTGCTATAGCTCTTTTTTTCATACCGTACTTATCAGCGATTTCTTGGTATTTCATTCTTAATATCTCTCTGTCTATTAAAATGTCCTTGTATATCTCTGGTAATTCCTGCATTTTTTCAACAACATTTTCGTATAGATCTTCCATATCGTCACTATCAACAGGAATGTAATCATAATCTGAATCTAATGTTATTGTTGATGTTTGTGGTGAAAAATGAGAATCGTCAGAGTTTTCTTCATTGTTTCTGACAATTTCGTGTATCATTGGCATATATCTGTCCTCATTTTTCTTAATAACTAGAGACTCATTCCTTGCTATATTGTATACCCAAGTGGAAAAATTACCTCTAGATGGATCATATTGAGATATTTTTGTCCATATTTTAGCCATTGTATTTGATACAGCGTCTTCCGCAGTCTCCTGCTCAACCAATATTGATTTACAATGGTTTAATAATCCTGGTTTAATTCTCTTATACAATTCTACAAAGTCTTTCTCGGAAGAGCTTCTCATGAAACTCTCCGCCAATTCCTGAATGTTTTTTACTGCCATAAATTCTAGTTTTTGGGTTAAGGTTAGTTTATTATTAAATTTCAATTCTTTTTATTTCTATCCCAGCTTCTTCCAAAAGTTTAAAAGAATCAGTTTTTCTATAAACTTCCGAATATACAACTCTTTTAATTCCTGCCTGAATTATAAGTTTTGTACAATCAAAACATGGGGATAAAGTCACATACAATGTAGCATCCTCTGAGCTATTTGTACTCTTTGCTATTTTAGTAATGGCATTAGCCTCTGCGTGAAGTACAGTTGGTAAAGTATTATCATTGCAATCTTCACAATCATTAGAAAATCCTGAGGGGGTTCCGTTATATCCATCGGATATAATTCTTCCATCCCTAACTATTAGGCATCCTACTTGATTTCTTTTACAGTATGAGTTTTCTGCCCATACTTTAGCCATTCTTAAATATAAAAGATCTATCTTATCCTGCTTGTGTTGTAGTGGGCTCAGATGTTTCTGCATCAACCGAATCTTTTAAAGGTGTAACTTCAATTTTAAAACGTTCAACAATATGGAATGTATCCATAAGTCTAAAAGTACCTAAAAGATTCAAGATTTTGTTAATTTCATCCTCACTAAATTCTAATTTTTCTTCGTTCTCGATAAGATTTAAGCATTCCTTATAGCTTCCATAGCTATTTAGAAACTCTGATAAAGTAGCTTTAAGCTCCTTTGTAATTTCGAAATTGTTACTCATATTATTTATTTTTGGTTTATTTTTTACAAATATACTAAAACTTCTGGAAAAAGTAAATCCCTTAGACGAATTTTTTTTCGTTAGGGATAACAATCAGAGGATTTTGTAATGTAGTATTTAGCTGATTTAATATTGTTACCATTCTTTTTATATTTTCTTGCATTTCTTTTTCAGCTTTTTCTTTTCCTTTCTTTTCTTCTATTTCCTCCGTTCCTTTTACAGGAGTAGTCTCATTTTCATTTTTTGTTATCTCAGATTTTTCTTCTGATATATTTTGTTTTTGGTTTATATCCTGTGTAGGTTTCTGTTCAGTAGGATTTTCTTTCTCAGTTTCCTCTTTTTTATCTGAACTAGGAATCACACTAGATAGATTTTGTGTTATTGTTTCTTTTATAGGATTAAAAGTTGCAGAAGTTTCACTAGATCCTGTAATTTTTGATATTTCGCTATCCATCTTAGGAGAAAGATCTGCTATCGGATTCACACCCTTCGATTCAGAAATTTTATCCACCGCTGATTCTATCTTACCTCCTATCTTACCTTTTTCACTACCCCCTATCGATGATGTGTATTTTTTACCAAATAGGGATTCAAATAATCCTAGTTTAGAGTCTTTATTTTCTGATTCACTCTTATTACCCTCAGAAGTATTACTTGAACTATCGGTAATAGTAGCTGACGAAGAAACAGCCAATGGTTTATCAGATGGTACTGTATTAGTTATTTCTTGTGCAGATTTACTTTCTATAGATCCTTCAGCAGGTGAGATATTATCTTTAGATGTTTCTTTTTTGCTTTCTAAGGACTGATCTTTTTTTTCTGTCTCTGAAGATATTATTTTAGTTTCGGTGTTTATATTTGTCTCCGTGATTTTAGAATTCTCGATTGATTTAATTTCTTCCTTTGAAGTTGATACTTCGCTTTTAATTTGCTCGTTAATTCCCTGAGAATTATTAGGTTCTGTGATAGTAGATGATGAAACAATAGAGGGTGTATTTGACTCCATAGACGGTACTGATGCACTTTCCTCCTTTCCTGATGATACATTTTCTTCTACTTTTGCTTTATCTATTGATTCTGCGGTAGATCCACTATTCGGAGATCCTCCCGGAGCTCCTGATGGTGATTCCTTCTTGGATTCAACCTCCGTTATTTTTTCTATGTTTTTTGTAGCAGTAGACTCATCCTGGTTCTTTTTCGCCTCAGATTCTACTTTAGATCCTTCTATTGTTTTTGTCTTATCAGATTTTGGTGAGGATCCTGCTAGTTTAGTAACATTTTCTTCATATTTAGCAGCCATTGCTGTTACGCTATCATTCTTAAACCCTTCTCCCTCTAATATCTTTGCTAATGCTGATATCAATGCGTTATCTTCTGCACTATATTTTATAGGCGTAACATTTTCTGGATTGTTAATATCATCAAACTTTGACCAAAGATTATCAATTATTTTCTCAAATTCTAATTTTTCATTATTTGTTTTCTTATTAAAATCTTCCGCTATTTCCTGGTAATTCCCAGATTCCTCAATTCTTTTCCATCCTAAAGTTTCAGCTATTTGTGTTACTGTACCATTCTTTAGTTGGTTCGCTTTAGCAATCTTATTTGATGCTGAATTAGCGGCCATATCTATAATTTCCTTGCCGTCCACAGCTTTACCGCTCTCGATATTATTCTTTATCGATTTCTTGTGTCTTGCTGAATTAGATTCAGCTTCAGTATAAAATACTGAAGATCTATCAATTCCTGGATCAATTTTTTTTAATTCCTCGTCATATTTTTCGTCGTAGAATTTTATAGCTTCTTTTTCTATTCCTTCTACGCTAACCTTCTTTTTCTTTAAATCATCATCTATTTCACTTCCGGTAAGTCTTCCGTCAGGAGTAATCATAGCTTCCTCCTGAGCTTTATATTTAGCTCTGTCAAATCCTCCATCGAATTTGAATACTGGGATTTCTGATCCTCCCCCTGGTTTTTTTTCTTCCTCTGCCAAAATATTTTTTATTTATATACCTAAAAACCCAAAAAGTCTATCTTTTTGGGTTTTTAAATGAAAATGCCTCGACCATATTTCCTTTCTCGGCTATACTATTTTCTTTTTCTATTTTTTCGTTTAACTTGTCAATAAATAATTGATATTCATAGAATGGTAAATTCTCTATATTATCTATATTTAATTTGAACTCATCCCATAATCTGAACTTTATATCAAAGTAGTTGTCCAAGGATATCTGAAATAATGAAAAGAGATCTGTACCCTCCGGGAAAGGTAATATCTGCTGTGACCTCCCCCTCACAGCTTTCACATTTGGTATAGATTCTAGCTTTTGTAGCAAAATTTATCTTTTCTGTTATTTGATCAGCAATAGAGAATTGTAATGGCGTCCAATCTATAGATGATCTTTCGTATTCGTCGTATAGTCTTTCGTCAAGATTTCTCCAATCTGGTATTATAAAGGTAGCAACTTTTGCGAAACTTTCATCGAATTTTTTTCTTTTTTTCTTTTTTTCGTTGATAATTTTTCTACATATTGTAGTAACTCCTACAGTAGGAATATAAAGATCCATCTCCTGACTTCCGTCTTTAGGTATAAATTTAAAGGAGTATGATTCTTTATTATATCTTCTTAATATCTCATTATCAATAACGAAACTATCTAACAAATTAGACTTAAGTTCAATTCTGTCTGGGACATTACAATCTTCTTTTGTACAGTTTTTAGATACAGGTAAAAGTATTCTGTTTTCTCCCTTTAAAAAAGTCATGTCTCTAATAGACATAATAACAAAGAAACGATCCTCGTACCATAGATCATATGATTCTAAAAACCCTCCGCTCCATCTTATTTTCATACATTTAGATAAGATAGTGTTTAGTTTCTCGTCTAAATCTATTCTGTCATTATCATCTACCGTTGAGAATTGCCTAATCTCTCTAACCCCCGCAGATTTTATTGCTATTTCAAATCCTTCAGGATATCCGAATCCTTTGGACGGTAATACTTCGGGAGGTAAATTTTTCCATTCCGATTCCATTCCTAGTGGATTTCTTGCAACATTTACCCTTCCTAAATTATTTGGATCATTTTCTGAGATATTAAATTTGGGCTCAGTCTTTTTTTCTATCCAGTCAGGAATATCAAAATTCTCAACGTCCTTATCTTCTTCCTGATCGTATTGAAATTTAGATTGGGATTCCATCGAATTAAGGCGGTTGAATAATTCCTCGTCAATTCTATCGTTCATATATTAGATTACTTTATTACTTTTACTCGTCTTTTTCCTTTTGTTTCTTATCCGATGATAAAAAGAAATAAAAACCAAAGAAAACAGCCGACAGGAAATAAAAAATCGCTACTGTATGCCAGTAAGAATTTGTCAATCTCATTAGAGCTGCGAAAAGGATATCGAACCCGAAGGGATTGAAGAATGTTGCTAATATTAAACAAACTGAAGCTATTCTTTTTCTTCTTTTCTGATTCACTATCTTCGTCCATGTTATTTTAATGTTCTCATTCTTTGTTGATATAATTATAAACAAAAAATGGAGACTTTGTTGAGCCTCCATTTATATATTAATATTTTCTGTTTTTTAGTTAAAAACGTCCTCGAAATAATCTGCTCTAAAGGATAATGCTATCTTATGTGGTGTAGTACCGTTTGTATAATCAAGATCCATAGATTTAATTTGATCTACTGGGAAACAGTTAAGTAATTTAATTCTCCTGAAAACGTCTCCTTGTTTATTAAATACAGATATCAAAATATAAGTACCTCCAGCATATACAGATTTAATACCCATAGCACCAGTTAATGGATTATATACAAGATCTGACCATTGACGTAATGTTTTGAATACGTAGTTGCTGTTTTGATCATCCAAGTTAGTTTCGAATTCTATTCTAACTTTAACACCAGTATCATCAATTGCTCCACCTGCATATCTTCTTCTAGAAAACTTATATCTCTGCTCCATTGGTTGAGGGTTTTTATCTACCGTTATACCAGATACAGATAAAACATTCTCAACTAAAAGAGTTCTACCAGGGTTACCTACCGGATTGGAAACACCTACCGGTGGTTGGATAATAACCTCGAATTGGTTAAGGTATACTGGCTCGTATAATTGTACTGCCGCTTTTGCTGAGTTAAAATGTGGTAATCCTGCCATTTCTAATTATTATTTTTTTTAGATGAATACATCATCAAAATAGTCAACTGCCCATTGCATAGTCAATTTATAGATTGACGTCTGCGTGTAGTTTAATTGCATTTCACTAATAGGAGACATAGGGAAGCAATCCTTAAGATTTATTTTTCTGAAAATATCTCCTTGCTTATTAAATACGTTTATTAGTATATTACCTGTATAGTTAGTTTTAAGACCCATAGCTCCAGTTAATGGATTGTATATTAGATCCGACCACTGACGTAAAGTCTTAAAAGCATACATAGATTTGTCATCGTTAAGGTTGACCTCAAATTCTATCTCAACATCAAGACCAGTTCTCTGAGGAGCAGCTCCGGAATAATATCTTTTAGCAAATTTATATTGCTGAGTAATCTCACCAGGGTTTTGGTCTACTTGTAGACCAGATATCCTAGTTACCTGTTCTAGTAATATATTTGCACTCCCTGGATTCCCGGCAGGAGCCGTGATTCCATTGGGAGGCGTAATACTTACTTCAAACTGGTTTAGGAAAACAGGTTCGAATTTATTAACCGAAGCCTTTGAACTTGTATAATGTGGTAATCCTGCCATTTTTTTATTTTATATATTTACTTCTAAAATTTATATTCAAATTTATTAGCTAAATTGTATAAATCCTCCAGAAGCTATTCCACCAGTTCTAGTAACTGTCATTCTATTTATGAATTTATGTATACCTCTTGCAGGCTCGATTATTACATCGATAATACCGATGTTCTGATCTATTATTGCAGGTGTATTGTTAGAAGAATCCATAATAGTCAAGAAGTTGTAAATACCTCCAACAGATCTTACGCCTGTTAGATAATTATCAACCAATGTCTTAATTTCAAGTCTTACATTATCCTCGTTGAAATCGAATACGTAGTTTGATAATATTTCTTCAATAGCAGATTCTACAGTAATTAATAAATCTCTTACGTGTAAGTTGTTGAATGCAGAGTTTGTTCTTTGGTAGCTTGTTTGATTACCATAGATAACGATTCCAACTCCTCTCTTACGAATAATAGGGTTGATACCGAATGGCTCTAAATATTCTCTATCTTGTATATCGAAATCATACTCAAGACCTACTAAGTTACTAGCAGATATAATACCTCTCTTAAGACCTGCCACGATCGAATAAGGTTCACCTGTAATGAATTTACGGATGAAGTTGTTCGAAACGTAAGGTGAAGGAGGAACGTTTAAGTTCTTGTTATTTTCTCTGATCGTTAAGAACGGTCCAAAGAATCCAGAGAATTTAGCTCCTAAATCTTCATCAGGTAAGGAGAAAGTAAATGAAGGGTTTAAACTTAAGTTACCTCCGTCTGCAATGTATCTAGCTTGTAAAAGCGGTGAAGGATTTTTAGAATCAGGCGCAGATGTAAATCTAGGATCCTCTGAATTCGCAAACTTCTTCATTGATGGTAAGTTACAAATAGCTAAACATTTTTGTCTGTTTTTAGCTAATTTTGTAAGCTGATATTTACAGTTTGGTTGAATTCCACCATCAAAAGTATCTACAATATATCTGAAAGTGATAACATCAGTATCAGCTAATGTTCTAGCTAAGTTAGTGTTGTAAAGAACATCTAAAATTTCGTTCATTCTAGTGTCCTCCCCATTAGGCATAGAAGCTGCCTTGATATCAGCACCAGGAAGATATGTGAAGTTAAAATTCTTAACAAACTCTTGGATATTTTTAAATTTCCAAACTCTGGTAGTTAATCCAGGGTAAAGTTTGATAGGTCTCTCAGTTTTAACATGTACAGTATATGTTGCAGGAGAAGCAGCAGATTTTACGGTCTTAACCTCAAGTACTCTAGTTAATCTTGATTGAAGATTCTCTGTAAGAGGATTATCGTAAGTCTGAACGTCAGTAGATACTAGTAGATCCCCAACTTTTATCTTAGAAGAATTTGCAACCGCTGTTGTTAATTCTATGATATTAGGTTGTAACTGAGTAATAATATCAACATAGTCGCTTATATTACCATTTGTTGAAATGATATTAAAGCTTGTTCCTGAAGCTTGATTAGCACCAGTAGGAAGTGAACTTATATAGGTAGTATCCCAAGTTGCAACTGGTTCAGGAGTTGTAAATGAACTCTCAGCATATGCTCTACAAGCTAAGATAGCAAATCCATCTCTATCAACATTTTTTTCAAATTTTAGGTGTTGAATTAAAGAACCTGTGTCATCTTTCCAATCTATATCTCCATCACCGATATTACCTTTAACCCAGTCTCTGTACATAGAAGAGTTTTCATAAGCTAAATATGAATCCGTTCCTGCAGGAATATCCGGGGAGAAATAAACATCATCATTATCAAAGTAATCTGGAGTACCTATTTGATAAGCACTTGCAGTACTTTTATTTGTTATATCGTAAGGTTCAACATAAGTGGTAGAAGCTGAAGAGCTAATTAGAGGATGGCTTAATCTTAATCTAATTTGTTGTCTAACGCTAGATGCTAGTGTTGAGTTAGTGATATATTTGTTCTCTACGATTTTTAATTTAACTAAATCTCCTTCATAGAATCCTAAATATCCAGGTGTAGGTAAATTAGAAGTTACTTTTCCTAATACCCATCTTTCAGCAGGTGCATTATTAGAAGCTGTAACAAAAGATTTTAGAGTAGATACTTGATCATCGTGATCTAACGAAGAAGTAAATTTAGTATCTATATAGATTAATCCTCCGTCTCTTAAAGAAGCACTGTAATTATCAAATAAAGAAGTAGGAATACCAGATTCTCCTGATAAATTATACAATGTATCCTCTAATAAGGTACCAGTCTCAGGAAGTATATCCATACTTCCTCCGGGAGAAAGATTATCCTCTATTTCTGTACCACTTGTAGATCCACCTACGTTTTTATAGTAGGTATAATCTGCAAATAAATTCTGATTATATGATAGGAAGTTTAAGTTCTTAGGCGTAACTGTAATATCAGCATCCGAACCCATCTCGTCAACCAAATGGTGACCAACTAGGTCAAAAACAGAAGAATTACTTTCTAAATCATCCAGAGCCTCTTCGTTAACTGCACAAAATATACCAGTTGTAGGGGTCTGGTTATTTATAAGAGTCTGGATATATCTTAAAACACCGTTCTGATCAGTAAAGTTAGGTATAATAGTACCTGTAACTGTCATAACTAGATTCACAGCATCAAGAGATAAGAATTCATCAATTTTAGATTTTATGAATCCTTTAGATGTAAAATATGGACTATAGATAGGATCGTTAGACAAAGCTTGATAATCTGTCCAGTTACCACTAATAGCTATAACATCTATAAACCAATCTGAAAGATAGTCATAAGGGTTCATATACGATGGAACATTATTAGCTCCAAAATATTCTCTTGCCGTTATATCAAATCCTCTTAGAGGGAATTTAGAATCTAAAGATTTTCTAACTATGATACTAACGTGTCTATCTCCAAGATTTACAAGACTAAATAGTTTTCTAGAATCAGGTTGTGTACCAGAATTGTCTTGTGTATCTAATAAGTAATTAGCATCGGGGAACCAGAATTTCTCCTTATTGTAATAAGAAGATAATAGCTTATCCTGTTTTGTTAAAGGATATGAATATCCTCCCGTTGCATTTGCCCCGTTTTGTTCCTCTGAATCTACTGAGAAAGCTCTATATCTAGCTACGTCTGCTCCTGCAGCAAAATCAGGATCATCATTTTCATCGACAGAATTGTTTAAAATTCTAAGATTTATAGCAAATATAGGTCCGCTTTGTAAACACACAAGCGAAGATCTGTGAAAGAATGATCCCTTTTTTTCTAAAGCCTTATCTATACCTCCAAATACTTCTTGAAAAGTAGTAATGTCTGGACAATAAACTGGTGTATTGAAAGGGCCAACATTAGAATATCCAACAACTAATCTAATAGTTGATGGGTTTATAATAATATTCTCACTAGCATCAAATTCCAAAGTATAAACCCCAGATGCCTTAAATTGGGATAAATCAAGTTTAACTTGTTTTGCCATTTTTAATTGTTATTTATATTCTAAGAAGTTCTTCTGGACTTCTTTTTCTATGTATATATCATTCTTCCGTCAAGAATCAAGGAGTCCGTTAAGGAAAGAATAGTTTGAAATGTCATTTGTGCGTGTTTCTGGTGAATCTTTATTCTCATTTAATCTTTCTTCTATTAATTTCCTGAATTTTTCTGGAATAATATCATAAAGATCCATCACCGTATCTTGAAAATCACCATTATCAAAAACACAATTGATATTAACAAGTGTCATAGCCTCATCATCTTTTCCTATTTGACTAGAAAAACTTCCGTTAGGATTTATTCCAAAATTTGCTAATTCGTGTATTCCATTTTTGTTTGATGGTATAATTTTGTATCCTCTTGTATTTATTTTTAGATCGTAGCAGAATTTCTCTTTATTTTTAACAGTTAATTTTACACCGGGTTTTAATTTAGTGGATGCTTCAGAATGTTTAGTATAAACAAACATTTCCTCGAAGAAATCATCTATATCTAATAGTTTATCCATAAGCATTTCCCCTTTATGATCCAGCTCTAATACTATTCTTACATTATCTACACCAAGAATATGTAATATTAATATCTCTAAGAAAGCTTTGAATTCGTCTATTTCTATGATGTTAGATCTAAATATCCCTACCTGTAATAAGCAGAAAAAATCGCTTTCGTCTTCAAAGAATCTTTTATTTTTTATTACATTGATGGGCATAGGTGTAACTTTAAATATATTTGCAACTGAGTAATCTCCACCTCCACCTCCAGCAGTATCTATTGATATGTAAAATTTTTGTCCTTCCTTTTCAAAAACTGAAGTGGGATCAAACTTAGGATGCCAAATTAAATTAGAATAATCTATTGGGCTATTTTCGAATGGAGATAGCTCGTGGAATTTAAACTGCTCCTCAGAATTTTTAAGTCTCTTAAGTGTATTAGAATCTAATAACAATCTAGATGATGATAAGAACTGACAACCATATTCCTGATTAAAATCCTCTTCCGATCCAAGTGCTGCTATTTCTTTTCTTTTCCATTCCTCGTCTCTACCGGGAACTTGCCACCATTCGACTCTAATTGGATTAAACTCATTTTCACCTTCTACAGCTCCCTTATAGATATCCCAGAATTTATTCATTCCGTTAGGAGTAGATGTTATAATAACCCGGGCAATTTGAGAAGATGATATAGTAGGATAAACCGATTTAAAGAATTGGTTGATAAAGTTAGGGTTAATATGAGCAAACTCATCCATGTATAACATGTGTATCGTATAACCGATTGAGGATGTCTTGGTTGTTGTTTTAGCCATTATTCTACAGCCATTATCAAACTTCATAGTCATAACGTTGTAAACAACTAAACCAGGCTTTAGAAAGAAAGGAAGCCCTTTCATAATAACTTTTATCTTATCCATTAACTCCGCAGCAGTGTCTCCGATATTCGCCATAATCATGGCATTTTTCTCGAAATTAAATAGCAAGTACCATAGCAAGAATATTGACGAGGTTATAGTGTTGTGGCTTAATATATCATTCGTATAGTATCTATGATCCGGGTGGTCTATAGATAGGTCCATCATTGAAACTGGAATACCTGTATTTTCTATATACGTAACCTTTGAAGGACCGAATCTAGTGTAGATATAATCACCTATTTTTAACTCGTCGACAAAAACACGCTCGAGATTCTCGTTGAAAAGAATATGAATATCTGCACAATCTAATGCCAATCCGTTTCCAGTTTCCACAAACCAAACATTATATGGCTGAGTGATGTGAACCTCAGTTGCTTTTACAAACCCGGAATCAGATAAAACATTTACATTCTCTAGCTCTTGTGAAGATATTATTTTTTTAAATGGATCATTCTGATCTAATTCAACGCCTTTAAATTCATACTTTTCTAAAAAATGTATAATTTTAAGTATACATTTTTTAAGTATTCTTTTTAATTTTTTCATGTATTATTTCTTTACATTTTTTAAAAATTTCCTCCGGATTTTTTCTATACTCTGATTCCCATATTGTATATACGTCATATCCGTTATTTTTTGCTGCCAATATTTTTTCATTATCGTATTTCCATATCTCGGCCGCAGTTTTGCCTTTTACCCTATGGATCATACTAGATTCCCACACATCTGGATTACAATGCCAGTAATCCCCATTAAATTCAAATATTAATTTTAAATCTATGATGGTGAAATCATATTTATATGCTTTATTTTCTTTCGTTTTTATAAACTTTTCGTTATTACCATATAGAATATTAAAATTATAAGGATTTAATACATCTAATAATTTTAGATTTAGTTCTTCTCCAATTTTAGATCTTCCACCACCTATATAAGTTTCGTCATTAAATACTTTAGATTTCCATTTTTCTTGTCTTTCTGTCCATCTTTTTTTACCATCAATTTCTCCGTATTTTTCTATACAAATATCAAGGGAGAAGGTCTTTTGTAATTGTGAGATTTTTATTTTGGCTTCTTCTTCTGTAAATCCTTTTTGCGTCCAGTATGGAACTTGTGTATGTGAAATCTTCTCTACCGATACCTGTTTTTCTTTTGCTAATTTTTCACATTCCTCGTATGATAAACTAGGATCTTTCTTTTTATAAAATTCTGCACTAAATGGGGAAATGCTTTTTCTAAAGTTATCATCAGTCTTAGATTTGTGCATTGGATTCTTATCTCCTTTAAAACTTTCAGATAATCTTTTTCTGTGTTCTGGCTCTCTCATTATAGATCCACCTTTTTTACCTCCGTTAGATTTCTTTTTAAATGTAGAAATGCTAGACATAGGTGAATTAGGAAATTTCCCTCTATATAATTCTACTGTATATTCAGGATGGTAAGTTTTCATATGTATCCCAGAAACAGAAACAACTGCTCTTCTACAAATTTCGCAAATAACGTAATCCTCCAATAATACACCATTGTTTTTTATGTGATATTCGTTTCTACACTCTTTACAACAAAATTCTGCTTTTTTAGATCTAGCCGTAAATTCTGATTTACAATTTTTACATTTAATTATTACATTCGCCATGTTAAATTGTTTTTAAAATAAATATCTATCTCCTCACGACAATTTGGAATATATCTCCCATAAAAATGCAACAATTCTATTAATTATTCTTTTATTTCTTTTGTGTAGTTTACCAATCGGAACTTTCCCGTTATTTTCATCTATAATATTTGTAGACGGAATGAGACACTTACCGCTCTGCCTTGGTGACACAAACACGTTCTTTCTATGATGCTGATATTGATTCAGGATCTGTATCTGATAATCTCTTAGATTAATCTGTCTGATACCCTCGTCAGTCATTACGTGACAGTAGTTATTAGCAAAATAAACAACATCCTCTGCACATTTTTTTATTTCTTCTAATTCCCATTCGGTGTATTCAAAAAGAATGTTACCACTTCTTAGCTCTGGATCATTTTCATGGAATGGGTTATCAACATCCTTATAATCTATACCGTTCTCTTCGGCATTATATATTAATTTATCCACTCTTTCTGTGGACCAGAAATTACTTGAATTTTTTTCTCCTTTAGCCATAATCAATCAAATAGTTCGTCTTCTATCTCAAAATCTATATCATCTCCATCTCCTGAAAGATCTGATGAGCCCCCAAATTTTGTTCTAGGATTTATTAAGCTATCGTCTGGGGTTTCTTTGACGATCTCCGCATCTTTTACCATATTTCCTCCTCTCATTACATTCTGTAGGTTCTCCATTAAAGATCTAGTTCCTCTTGCTTTAAGAAGATCCGTATTTTCTTGGCTCTGTATTATGTTACCATTTTCGTCAAATTGTAGCTCTACACCCTTTTTAATTTCCTCTGATTCTACCTTCAGTTGTTTATAATTTTTTTCCATCTGAGTCATATATGAGGAGAAATTTTTAGGCATCTGCATTATTTGATTTTGTAACTGTGCTAACACTTCAAATAATCTTGGTTCCACCCTACCCGAATCAATTTCTTCTATCAATTTAGATATAGCATGCTGTGCTGTCCTTATCTGAAAAGCCATGGTAGATATACTCATGGCATCTATCTTTTGCTTGTGTTTAATGTAAGAATCCTCAGACACACTTTCCATATCGTTATAAAACTTAGAAAGTGAATCTAATATAGCTCTAGCTTCTACTTCTACCTCGGTTTTAACCGCATCTATTTTTAACTCTCTGTGAGGTTTTATAGGAGGTATATCAGGAGTACTTAAATCCGAAAGCATCTCATCAGCCAAAACTATGCTATCTAGTTTATTCTTTAAATTAATTTCCTGTTCTTTTGACAGGTTATTGGTTTTTGGTTTTCTTCTTGGCATAAATTATTCTTTATTATATTTCCAAATATATCCTCCTGCTTTCTTTCTATCACCTTTACAGCATTTAATGACATTTGAGCATGGTATATTAAATTCTTTTGGTATATCATATAAAAATATTTCACCTAGAAATTCTCCCTCTATTGAATATTGATATATTATTTTCCCTTTATTAGATGGTGAAACTCCTTTCCTTTTTTCTGACATCTTCTTTCTAATATCCTCCGGCATTTTTTTACCTAGCCATATATTTCTTATATTATTAATTGATTCATTGCTGAAATTCCTCTTTTTCCCCTTATTTGACGAACTTATATTATTTCCCCATTCCTTTGCTTTTTCTTCACCCACCATATCAATGAAAGATTTTCCTTTTCGAAATTCGCTTAATTTTTTCTTAGTTTCATTAGTATGCTTTCCTTTAAATCCTCCCCTGTACGAGTTGCATCCTTTGAATCCATTTCCTCCAATTGTTATATTTAAAAGTGGTCCTGTTAAATTAATCTTTCTACCTATTTTTTTAATGTACTCCTTTTCCAATTGCAAAGCGGTATCCTCATTAATATTTTCTACCAATTTAATAATTATTGGATCCGACCCTATTTTTTTTATTTCGCGGATCTTATCATAAAATCCGGGATTTCTATTTATGTAACTATTATCATTTATCTTTTTTAGATGTATAAACATTCTATTTCCCTTTCCTTTCCCAATATAAAAGGGCTCATTATTAAATAATAAATCATTCTCGTATAAGAAATTACCTTCTTTCGATGGATCCAAGTAAGCATATAAATAATAATATTTCATACACTATTTATCTATTCTTGGCAACACGCGGTAATTTAAGTAGCGGTTTAGCATTATCTATTATTATTGCTAATTGTGCATCCCCTACTATATTTTGGTTTAATATTGTGGACTGTTTCTCTTCCTCTACCATCTGTTTAAAAAATCTAAAATTTGTTACCCATAGAGGAGATGACTTAGTCTTGTATGAATAATTGTTAGTTCCATAGAAAGGACTATCATAATCTTCTTCTATAACTGGAGGAATATTAAAGGTATAGGATTGATTAGTTATACCATCTAATGAATGTACTAGACTAAGATCAGATGTTTGAGTAGAAGGATTATCCGGATCGTATGTTAATCTCCATACTTTTAATGAATATTGTCTAAATATGTTAGAGAAATTAAATACAAAACCATACCAATCATCATTGGACGGAATAAAATCACCTATAGTACTAGATATTCCAGCACCGAATGGAGATACTATTTCTAAGTTATTTATTTTAACTCTAAAACTTCCAGTTTGTAAATAATTATTATCTGTTGGACTAGTTACCGCATTAGATCCGCTCCATATAAAGTCTATTAGCAATCCTTGTCCATTATAATATCCATCAAAAAGAGTTCTTGATTGTGCCTTTTGCATTTTCCATCCTGAAGTTGAAGCTGGCGAGGGTGCACCATAATCTTTAATTTTAAATCTGTACGGATCTACTATCTCTATTATTTCAAATCCACCAGATCTTACACCATCTGCTAATATGGAAACGTATCCGTTAGGATTATCTCCTATGGATAATTTATGTACAATCGGATATGTCGTATATGTTATTTCTCCATTTCCTATAGAATCTATACTTATTGGTACTTTGGAAGCTGGTTTAGGAACTAACTTAGATCTATCTAAATAATTTCTAACTCTAAACCAACACATAAATGATCTCTCATCATTATCTAATAATACAGGATCTGCTTTCCATCTAACAGCATCTCTTTCTATTTCTAACAGAGCTGGTGATGATGGGTCTACCTGATTTTGTGGATCGTTAAATATTTTATCTAGATCGTAATAATTATTAAAAACTATGGTCCAATTGTTATTAAGATCATATTCCATTATAGGTAGATCCTTATTTATATAAGACCTTATCGGATCCTCAAACCTTCTTTGTGAAGTAATAGCATATTGTTGTGGTTTAGTTATTTCTATTTCTTCATCTTTGATTTTTTCTCCAAACAGATCTTGTGTATTAACTGTATAATCTATCAAAGCAGATTGAGCATCTGGATCATTCCATGATGTATTTTTCTGAACCTCATATTTAACTAGCTGTATCTTAAAATATACTGGGTAATTGTTAATATCTCTAAAAACATACATAGAATCTATTCTGTATATCCTATTTGTTATTGGAAAGTATATTATATCACGTTTTCTTGGTTGAGATCCCTTTCCAAAAATACTCTCAAAATATTTACGATCTATGTGTATTTCAAATGGCTGATTAAAGTTTAATCCCCAAGAATCAAAAGTTAAAGAAGCATCTGGAAATTGGTTATTTGGTACCATTACCTTTACACATTTCTCATCAACTACATCAAAAACTGTATATTCTTTTAGAACAACATCCTTCCCTCTTCCCTGAGGTTGGACTGAATAATAAATAACTTCATGTCCGAATATGTTATTAACAATTTTACTCAAATCCTGATATAAATTTATAGCTCTGTTTACATCATATGGTTTAAATGTAAAATCACAATCTGAAAAAACTATTGGATAATTTGTTAATTCCTTACTACATAATGGTGAGGGAGGAGCTGACATAAGATCCCTAGGATCAACTACCTGGTAATTTAAATCCAAATCGAAATCTAATAATATTATAGATGGACTTAATGGAGTTCCTGGAGGATAATAAGGACTAGAATTCTCGTCGGATGATGCAGTTAATCTGACCTCAACCCAAAAATCATTATTTGGTGATAATTGTAAAGAATCTATGGAATTCTGTGTTAATTGTGTCCATAGAGACCAATTAGATCCATTTATGCTCCATCTATATTCTAGATATAAAAAAATGTGTGGCGAGTCCTCCCCACTGGTATCTATAGTCCATCCACTAAAGCTCTCTACCTTATTGAATGGTTCCGACCATGAAATTATTCTATAATTTCCTATCGAAGAAAATTCTATTGCTGTTTCTGCCATTTTGGCTAATCTTTATAATATATATCAGAAAAAGGTATATGAAAAGATTAAGAGCAAACATTGAAAAATTTAGTCTCGGTCAATTAACTTCAAATTCGGATGGAAAAACATCAGGAAGTGGTACTGCTGGATTGTATATAGTATTTGTTGGAGGGATATGCTTTCTCCTAGGATGCTTAAATATGATGCTTTCTACTGATGGACCGGATATACTAGTACAATCTATTTTATTTGCTGGTATAGGTGTTACACTATTGGGATATAGAAAATCTAAGGATTCTTCTATACCACCAATGGATGATTCAATTGAAAAAAAATTAGAATCTATTAATGATCAGATAACTGATTCAGTTACAGCTTCTGCTGATTCGTCTGATAATGCGGATAAAAAGGATATTGATAATTACGATCAAATAAATTCTTAAGGATTGGACGGTGCAGCTCCTGTTGCACCTGTTTCTCCTTTTACATCTTTTTTGATGTCATAAATTCCTAGTCCTTGAATTATACTACTATTATCCTTAGGTGCCACACCAAATTCTACATTTGTTCTTATACCTCCCTGCATTAAATTTCCTCTGAATTTTTCTGTTGTTTGATCTATATCTGGTAGGTATGTTTCTAATTCCATAGAAAAACTTAGTGTTACACCCTCTCCCCTTTGTGATCCATAGGACATCTGAAAATTGTTTGGCTGTTTATCTGGAACAGAATCACCTAAACTTACCTGTACAGGAATTCTAAATCCCTTATAATAGAAATAATATACGAATCTTTTATAAATTATCTCTAATACACTCTGTTGTATTTTAAAAGCATCCAATACAGTATCAGCCTTTATCTTAGCATTTACTGATACTCCAATAGGAATTGGATAGAAATATGATGAGTAGGTTACCATCTCACTTCCTGTATCTTTTTCTACCTCTTTAGTGTATGATCCACGTACGAATTTTGTAGTTGCTGATCCAGTATCTATTCTAGTAGCTCCTATTTCTAATACACCTCTAGGTATAACATCATAATTACCTTCTGCAAATGCTGGTTTTCCGTCGCAATTTTCGTAAGAAAGATAAAAATCTTGGAGAAATGGTTCATCACCAACCATAGAATAGAAAAAAGGTATGTATATCTTTGTTACGTTTTGGTCCTTATCGACCTGATCGTATGTTATAATTTCGTTTAATTTTGCTAGAAGACCTAAAATTATACCTCTAAAAAATACATCATCTGTATTATGTTTTTCCAAAAAATTCATATCTTAATCTATTATTTTTCTTCCATCTACTCCAGATATTGAATCACTGTCTAATATTGGAAATGATACTGATTCTGAATTATATTTACCTGATTCTATAAATATAGGTTTACTCCCATACTGGTACTTATCAGTATTAAAATCTATAGCCCTTATTTTATTTTGTATATAAATCGGTATCTCCCTCATTTTAATTTTTAGTGGACTTCTAGAATCGTTTTTATATGATGGATGTAGAAAGTTTCCTACTGCGTATTCGTTATACTGAACCTCCCTACATTCATATATTTTTGTGGAGTTAGTCTTAGAATAATATTCTCTCAATTGTTTTATACCATCCTTGGCAGAAACAGGAACTATAAACCTGTATATGAAGTATTCTACCTGCGGAATATCATTTATTATTGAATCTTCTCTAACTGTAAGGAAATAGATGAAGGTATCTTTTAGATTCCTTATGGATTGTGTACCTGGAGGATAATTTTTTCTCATGATTTATATATCTTAAGATATCTTATCGAATGAAAGATCTGAAAAATTATTCTTTTTTGAGATCTCTATCTTATAATCGAATATCTCTGTAGGCATTGGTGCATGGTTTATAACAAATATGTTCATTCCTAAATCATCAGAAAGTTTTCTTAGAGTATTTAAGATACTATGTACCCCATCAGGATCAACTGAGCTAAATATTTCATCTAAGAACAGTATATTAACAGAAGAGAATCTTATCTTCATTAGCTTTATTACTGCTATTAGAACTGCAAAATCCACCTTCTTCATTTCCCCTGTTGATAGTGTCTGCGGAGCTATTTCTTCTCCTAGATGGAATATCTGAGCGTTAAATTCTTCGTTAAATACTACTTTGTATGGTAAATGTAATGATAATAGTGTATTCAATATTTCGTTATTTAAAGAAGGTAAAATTGATCTTATTGCTAATTGTTTAACCCCCTTCTCGCTTAGAACATCGTCAAGTGTCTTTATCCATCCTTGCTTGTCCTCGTATATAGTTTTTTCTTGATTAAAATCTGAAAGATCCTCGTTTGATTGATTTAAAAGTCTTCTGATAGAATTAGCTTCATCGCTATTTTTAGCGGTTTTTAAGTTTTTAAGTTTCTCTTTCAGATTCTTTATGCCTGTTTCTATTTTACTTCCTTTGGTTAATAGATCGCTTTTTAAATCCTCTACTAACTTCTGTGCCTTCTTACAATCCTCGTAATTTTTCTTTAATTCTTTTAGATCCTCTGTATATTTGATCCTTGTATTAGATAAATCGTCAAAAATTGACTTATGGAAATCTGTAGATAAATCGGATGTGCATGTCGGACATTTATCCTCGTTGTAAAGATTCATTCTTGAATCTAATGATTTTATTTTTGATGATAAATCACTATATTTTTCATAAGAATTTCTAACTTCCCTAGATACTTGATTCTCCTTAGATCTAAAATCTTTTATTTTGTCCGTATGGATTCTTAGTAATTCCTGATAATCCTCAAGCTGTTTCTCAGTTTTATCTATTTCTGATCCCGAATTCTCAACTATCTTTCTCTGTAATTCTTCTAATTCTTTTTGTGAAGCAGAAATTGATCTTGCGGTGGCAAAAATTTCTCCTGTTAATCTATCAATATTTGATTTTATATTTTTACTCTCTTCCTTAAGAATATCTCTCATTTCGTTGAGAATGTAAAACCCGAATATTTTATCTATAATAAGCTTCTTATCCGCACTACTCATCTTCAAAAAACTCTTAAAATCGTTAATGGATAATGATATAGTGTTATTAAATACGTAATAAGGTATTTTTAATATCTCGTCACTTAAATAATCCTGTACATTACTCTTACCTGCTTGATCGTATATCTTACCATCAATACTTAATTGAAAAATCTGTGGCTCTAATCCTCTTTCTACCTCATATAAACGTCCGTCTTGCTCGAATGTTATTTTCATCCAAGAATTCTTATTTGATCTATTTGGTATATCTTTAAGTTTTTTTCCATCCAATTTTCCATATAATCCGAAAGTAATTACATCTGATATTGTAGATTTTCCGACCCCATTTTCACCAAAAACTTGTATTAAACCAGCTTCATCAGGAAGCTCTAATTTTTGAATCTTATTTCCATAAGAAGCAACATTTCTCCATTCAATCTTCTTGATCTTCATCTTCTTTAACTTGTACAGAAACTTTGTGCAATAATTTTTCTATTGCCTTGTATATTTTTGTTTTTTTGTCTTCCTCATAATTGCATTTATCCAGATACATTTTAGTAAGATCTAATATTGAAAAACTTTTACCTTCAAGATCGTGGAATCCTTCATCAACTATGTCCTCACCTGATCCAGTGATAGGAGTGAATGATATTTTCAAAGGACTATCAATATATTCGGTTAACAATCCTAGTGGGACTTTTACTGCTAGCTCAGGATCTACTAATATGTCTATAAAGTTGTTATTGAATATAGGATTAAGATCCTCAGGTGTGGAGTTTAAAACGTGATCAAAAGTCATTCTCATAAACTTTGGAGAATGTGTATTTTCATAAAATTCCTCGTATCCGGTCTCCAGATCTAATACCGTTATTCCTTTAAGATTCTCTGAATCTGATCTAGTTAATTGATAAGGAGATCCTAGCATTCTCATCTTACCGAATGTTTGAGAATAATGGATATGCCCAGAGTATACCCTATCAAATTTATCTATATCAGAATATTCTAGACCCTCATCAATTCTTACAAATTTATTAAACATTAATCCCTTAAGATCCGTATGACAAAACATATAATCATGCTTTCCTTTAACTGATGATAACGTCTCCCTTTCAGCTGTATGATCTTTTCTCCATGGCATTAGAAATATTCTTCTATTGCCCATCATGATACTCTCAGGCTCCTCATATATTTTTAC
>SXGQ01219825.1_pt1 | contig 41345 bp, 31 predicted proteins | sample 3178371 | NCBI WGS metagenome assembly SXGQ01 (sample SAMN11356859, study PRJNA531348) | freshwater metagenome | isolation source: freshwater sample F1-20 | place: China: Fuxian Lake, Yuxi | collected 2017-12-25
AAAGAGATCTGCTTCGGTGGATGTGCCTGACTTCACAAGAGGTGCGTGGCAATCAAATAAACCACATGACCTGACTTTGAATGGAGGAGGAAATACAGGAGTAAGATCTGTATCTAAATAAGTGAATAAAAAAATCCAGGTTGATGACCTGGATTTTTTTATCTCTTTGTTATTGGTTGACAATGACAGTTGGCAACTCTCTCTCCCTCACTAATTTATTAAAAGCTTTGAGCCCGCTTTCTAGCAAACCCTTGAGGGTTGATATTTCAGCATCAACCTGAACAGCAAGTTCAGCGTATACATCTTTGGCTTGTTTACTTGGCGCCATGTTGCCACTGCTGGCCATATCAGAAACACCTCCAAGTTTGTCATCCAAACGAATAGGATAATTCAATACATCTTGTCCGCTCTTGGCCTTGGTCTGATGCAATTTCTCTTCAATGGATGTGAGGGCTTTGCTCAAGCTGTCAGACAACTGCTTGATTTCCTTGGGGCAATCCTTTCCTTGCTTGGCAACAAAATCCTTCATTTGGGTCCTGGCACTTCTGATTTGCTTGATGGCTTTCATGGTTTCATTGAACTTTCCCTGGACCTGCAGAAGAAAATCCAATTGCGCTTCATAATCTGCTTGAGAGCAATGGTAATTGGGATCGGCCAATAAAGTAAAGGGCACTTCAACCGAATCTTTATCAACACGAACCACAGCAATATAATTGCCTGGAATGGCAGTGATGCTTCCAGGAACACCGTTCCATAAAATCAAATCATCAAGTCGCTCTGCGGAGGGATATTGCATGTCCCAAACAAATTGATTGCTGCCATTGGTCAATTTCAAGGACTTTGTTTTGTCATCTGTTGAAACCCTGCTGATCAGTTTTTTGTTTTTGTCATATACTGCAACAGATCCATTGCTGGAGTCGGTCACAGCACCAGCATAGAAATTGATCACAGTACCTTTGGGTGGATTCAATGCAGCATTGGCCGGAGTGCCAGGCATCATTCCCCACCTGCTCATCACTGGAGGGATGCGATAAGAAGGATTTGCATTATAAGGGTGAAGCTTTTTTGCTTTTATGGATGGATCCAGCTGTTGCACAACAGAGAGATCATCCAGTATCCAAAGCGCGCGGCCCTGTGTGGCTATAACAAGATCATTGTTTTTGATTGTCAAATCAGTAATAGGAACAACCGGCAAGTTCAATTGAAATGAATTCCATGATGTACCATCATTGTAACTGACGTACATGCCATATTCAGTTCCGGCATACAAGAGTCCAGGACGTTTTTGATCTGCCCGCATGACTCTTGTAAAGTGCATTGGATCGATACCGTTTGTAATAAGTTTCCATGTTTGTCCATAATCTTCTGTCTTATATATGTAGGGTGTGAAATCATCCAGCTTATATCTTGTACCAGTAATATATGCCGCTCCCCTCTTAAAGGGATCTACATCAATTGCATTCCACATCATCCATTTTGGAGCATCTTTAGGAGTTGCATTGGTCCAGTTGACACCACCATCACGGCTGATGTGTAACAAGCCATCATCACTTCCAGCCCACAAAAGATCTTTTTCCAAGCTGCTCTCTATTGCTGTGAAGATGGTACAATAATATTCAACCGAAGTGTTATCCTTTGTAATGGGACCTCCACTTGATGCTTGTTTTGCTTTATCATTGGTTGTCAGATCTGGTGAGATTTGCTTCCAACTAGCACCTTCATTTTCTGTCACAAACAAAGCGTTGCCTGCTGCGTATAATTTCTTTGGATTGTGTGGAGAGAAGAAAATGGGAAAATTCCACTGGAATCTGAATTTGAGTACATCTGCTCCGGCGCCCATTGGATTATCTGGCCAAACAGACACCGCTCGGTTTTCACCGGTGCGGTGATCCAATCGTGAAAGATATCCGCCGTAATTTCCACCGTATACAATATCTGAGTTGGCAGGATCTGCCACAACATATCCGCTTTCAGAACCTGCGGTAATATCCCAGTCTTGCTCAGTGATATATGATCCATATGTAGCAGATTTGATACGCAATGTTGAATTGTCTTGCTGTGCAGCCAATACACGATAAGGAAATGAATTGTCTGTACTCACTCTGTACAATTGTGAAGTAGGCTGATTCATGTATGTGCTCCAGCTATTGGCTTCATCAAAACTTATTTGAGCTCCGCCATCATCTGCGACAATCATGCGCTTTCCATCAACTGGATCGATCCAAAGATCATGGTGATCACCATGAGGAGTTCTGAGTGACTGAAAAGTTTTACCACCATCACGGCTTTTCATAAAATTTACGTTTGGGCAATACACCAGGTTTTCATTTTTAGGATCTACAAATACCCTCGTATAGTACCAAGCACGTTGACGAATATTATTATCGCTGCTCTGTAAATTCCATGATTTTCCTCCATCATCACTCATATACAATCCGCCTTTTTCATTTTCAATGATGGCATAAATTTTATCGGTATTGGATGGGGCTACTGCAACACCTACAATACCCCAAATACCCTTTGGCAATCCTTTTGCAGCTGAGATATTGGTCCAGGTTTCGCCAGCATCAGTACTTTTCCAAAGTCCGCTTCCTTCTCCTCCACTTTCCAAACTAAAAGGTGTTCTAATCAATCGCCATGTGCCAGCATATAAAACTGAGGGGTTACCAGGTTCCATCACAAGATCACTGCATCCTGTTTGCTCATTTACAAACAAAACTTTTTTCCATGACTTGCCGCCATCGGTAGACTTGAAGACTCCTCTTTCGTTGTTTGGACCGAATAAATGTCCCATGACACCAACCCATAAAGTATTGGCATCATCCGGATGAACGATGATATTGGTGATATGTCTTCCATCTTTCAATCCAATATTTTTCCATGTCTTTCCTGCATCATCTGACTTCCACATTCCGCCCAATCCCTCAGCCACATTGCCCCGCATGGTATTTTCTCCTTCGCCAACATAAATGACATTCTCATTGGAGGGAGCAACCTCAACAGATCCAATGGTTCCTCCAAAATACTTATCTGTAATATTTTTCCAATTGCTTCCGCCATCAGTTGTTTTCCAAACACCGCCGCCGGTTGCACCGAAATAAAAAGTGTTTTTAGACTTGTAACTTCCAGCAACAGCACCACTCCTGCCGCCGCGAAATGGACCCAATAAACGATACTTAACATTTCCAAGCAAACTCGCATCGTAGCTTGATGGTTTGGGTGAATTGACGACTGTGTTTTTGGTTTTCTGTGCAAAGGAAGCTGCAAGCAGAAAAAGAGATACCAACAGCAAATGAATTTGTTTCATATGTTCAATTTTGAGGACGATAAATATACGGCAATAATTGGATCAATTGCGAACTGGCTTTCCACCCTTGAGAACACTTTGAATGCGCTCGAGTGTCTTCTTTTCACCGCATAGACTTAAGAATACTTCTCTTTCCAGATCCAATAAATATTGTTCGGATACAAATGCAGGCTCACTCAAATCTCCGCCACACATAATATAGGCAAGCTTTTTGGCAACCAATGCATCGTGAGCGGTTGCATATCCGCCCTGTTCCATTGCATGAACCCCAGCCATCAATGCCCCCAGTGCGGTTCTACCCAATACCTTGACATCCGTTCTTTGCTGAGGCATTACATAACCGCTGTCATTCAATTCAATAACTGATTTTTTGGCTTCACTGATTCTTCTATCTATGTTCATGATAACTTCATCCTGCCCCTTACGCATAATACCCAATTGGTAAGACTCTTTAGCTGATGTAGCAACTTTTGCTGTTGCAATGGTGATGAATCTGTTCTTTAACGTGATGGTCTCGGGTTCGTCGGCATGCATTTCATCTGCTGCCCTTAGTGCAAATTCTTTCGAACCTCCTCCACCCGGAATCAACCCAACACCCAGTTCAACCAATCCAATATAGGTTTCGGCTGCTGCGCAAATTTTGTCAGCATGTAAACTCAATTCACATGAACCGCCAAGTGACAAACCATGGGGTGCAACAACAACAGGAACGCTCGAATACCTTGCACGCATAGTAGTGTTTTGGAACATTCTGATGGCCATATCCAATTCATCATATTCCTGTTCGATGGCCAACATAAATATCATTCCAACATTGGCACCTGCAGAAAAATTAATACCGCTGTTGGCAATTACGAGTCCCTTGTATTTATCTTCTGCAATGGAAACACTCCTTTGAATTCCCTCCAGCACCTCACCGCCAATGCTACCCATTTTCGTATACCACTCCAGTCCAATCACATCATCACCCAGGTGGTAAGTCCTGCATGCACTGTTTTTCCAAATAGTTTGTCCCTCAAAATGCTTCATCACGATAAAGGCATTTTCCTGACCAGCGGCGTATACACTTTCCATTGATCCTTTAAGAGGAGAATAGGCATTGCGTTTCCCATCTTTGATTTGGTAAAATGTTTGTTGGCCTTTGGCTATCATATCATCTACCCAGGCAGCAACAGAGAAGCCAGCTTTTTTCATTTCTGTAACAGTCCTCTCAACTCCGAGCAAGTCCCATGTTTCAAATGCCCCTATCTCCCATCCAAAACCAGTCATCATTGCATCATCGATGCTGTAAACAGTATCTGATATTTCAGGTACACGGTGTGAGATATAAGAAAATAGTTTATAGTGGAATGTTCTATAGAAGTCTCCCACCTTATCTGGAGAGGAACAGAGCATTTTTAATCTCGCATAGAGATCATCAACTGGTTTTGCTGCATCCAAGATGGCAAATTTTGGTTTCTTTCTTGGAGCATATTCCATTGTTTTCAAATCCAGTGTGAGGATCTCTTTTTCACCTGCTGCATTCTTTGTCTTTTTAAAAAAACCTTGTCCGGTTTTATCACCCAACCACTTTCGATCATTGATGTCTTTCAGCCAAGCAGGAATCTTGAAAACTTCTCGTGCTTCATCATTGGGACAGTTTTCATACAGCCCATTTGCCACATGAACCATGGTGTCGATGCCCACCACATCAGCTGTTCTAAAAGTTGCTGATTTAGGACGTCCAATGATGGGTCCAGTCAATGCATCTACCTCGTCAATGGAGAGCCCCATTTTTTCCATCGTTTGCAAGAGCGACATGATGCCATAAATGCCGATTCGATTGGCAATGAATCCTGGTGTGTCTTTACAAAGCACCGTGGTTTTACCAAGAAACAAATCACCATATTCCATTAAAAAATCAATCACCCATTTATCTGTGAATGAGGTGGGAATGATTTCCAACAAACGGAGGTACCTGGGAGGATTAAAAAAATGTGCCCCGCAGAAATGTTTTTTAAAATCCTCTGACCTGCCCTCTGCCATTAAATGAATGGGGATGCCAGATGTGTTTGAAGTTATGATGGTACCGGGCCTTCTGAACTTTTCAACCCGATCATAGAGTTGTTTTTTGATATCCAGTCTTTCGACTATCACTTCCAAAATCCAATCACATTGATTGATGAGAGATAAATCATCATCAAAATTTCCAGTGGCAATCAACTTGGAAACATCTTTTGTAAATACCGGAGAAGGATTTGATTTGATTGCTGTTGCCAAAGCATCATTTACCAATTTGTTTTTGACCGACTTTTGGTCTTCCGCTTTTGAAGCGGGGGCTGGAATGTCCAAAAGCAATACTTGGATACCAATATTCGCAAAATGACAGGCGATACGCGATCCCATCACTCCACTACCCAAAACAGCTACTTTTTTTATGCTGGGTTTCATGTCTAGAAACTTTATAGTATTAGAAAATCATGCATGCAAATGCACGTATGACATGACTTAAAGTTACAGCATTTTGGAATGGATATTTTTGGAAAATGGTTGCTTATGAAACCTTCCATCCCCCTTTGGACAGGCTCCCTGCATCTGCGAAATACAACTTGCCAGAAAGATCTTCGGCCATCAGGATCATCCCATTGCTGTCTATACCACGCATTTTTCTTGGAGCCAGATTGGCAACAACGATCACCTGTTTTCCAACAACTTCCTCTGGAGAAAAATGCATGGCAATTCCAGAAAGGATGGTACGTTTTTCGAAACCCAGATCTACTTCTAATTGCAGCAATTTGTCGGCCTTGGGTACTTTTTGCGCAGAAAGAATTATGCCTGTTCGAAGATCAATTTTCCCAAAATCATCTATGGTGATTTCAGGCTTGAGTGGCAAAAAGGCATTTTCACTTGCTGATGCAGAAGATTCAGTTGTTGACATAGATGCTGATTTCAATTTATTAATTTGAGTAGTTACCTCTTCATCTTCAATTTTTCTGAACAACAATTGCGGCTCACGCAAACTGTAGCCAACACTTAACAACTTCAGTCCGCCTGCATTTGACCAATCAAGCATTTTTTCTACCACTTTCATCATCTTACACATTTGAACAGCAGTACTTGGGAGAAATGGATGGATCAAGATGGCAAGATTGGCAGTCAGCTGCAAACAATTATGAAGACAATTATCGATTGCCAGCTGCCCCAAAGGATTTTCCTTAACAGTTTTGGCCTTTATCCAGGGTTCTTTTTCCTGCATGTACTTATTTCCTTTGCGCGCAAGATCTATCACTTCAAACAATGCTTCACGGAATCGATAATGCTCGATTGAATCTTCCACTTTTTTCTTTGCGGCCTGTATGTCTTCGCGAAGCTGTCTATCGATTGCATCTTCAGCATCTGGATGATAAGCCGGAACCTTACCTGCGCATAACTTATGCATAAGCACAAAAGTCCTATTCACGAAATTTCCAAAAACAGCCACAAGCTCGCTGTTGACAGCATCCTGAAAGCCTTTCCATGTAAATTCACTGTCCTTTGTTTCCGGTGCAATTTGTGTTAAATAATAACGCAGCATATCAACGCATTGGTCCCCTCCATTGTCTTTTTTCACAAAATCATTGATATAATCTCTCATTTCAAGCTTCCAATTTCTGCTTGTACTCATTTTGTCGCCTTCCAAATTCAGAAACTCATTTGCAGGAACACTGGTTGGAAGAATATTACCATGAAGCTTGAGCATGACCGGAAAGATGATGCAATGAAAAACTATATTATCCTTACCGATAAAATGGACCAATTGGGTATCGGCATCATACCAGTAGGGCTTCCAGTCCTTGTTATGATCGATCGCCCATTGTTTGGTGGCAGAAATATAACCGATGGGTGCATCAAACCATACATAGAGCACTTTCCCTTCTGCATCTTTGAGTGGAACTTTGATACCCCAATCCAAATCACGTGTTACTGCCCTCGATTGGAGCCCGCCGTCAATCCAACTTTTGCATTGCCCTACCACAGAGGCACGCCAGTCATCTTTATGCTGTTGCAAGATCCATTCACGTAAAAAATTTTCATGTGCTGCAAGAGGAAGATACCAATGAGTTGTTTTCTTTTTGACTGGTTTATTTCCGCTGATGGTGCTGACCGGATTGATCAGTTCATCAGGACTCAAAGCAGAGCCACATGTTTCACATTGATCACCATAAGCACGATCGCTTTTGCACTTAGGACAGGTGCCTTTTATAAACCGATCAGCTAAAAAAGTATTGGAAGCTTCGTCATAGAATTGCTCGGTTTCTTTGGTCTCCAATTCATTTCTATCAAGCAAAAAAGAGAAAAACTCCCTTGCTGTTTCGTGATGCAATTTGGAAGAGGTACGGTCGTATACATCAAAACTGATGTGAAGATCAGAAAAATCTTCTTTCATCGCCTGGTGATACTTATCGATGATCTCTTGAGCAGTTGTATGCTCCTTCATCGCTTGGATGGGAATGGCAGTTCCGTGTTCATCACTTCCACAAACAAAGACTACATCGCGTTGTTGAGAACGCAAATACCTTACATAAATATCGGCAGGAATGTATGCGCCTGCAAGATGGCCAATATGTTTTAATCCATTGGCATAAGGAAGTGCGGAAGTTATCAAATATCTCTTAGGCTGCATGTAATAGATTCACTGTGACTGCAAAAATAATCAAATGCGGTGAAAGGGTCTGCTTGATTTTAGAGAATTGACATTACTTTTATAGCATGAAAGTTCCACCATTCTTAAAAACCGGTGATACCATTGGCATTGTTTGTCCTGCTGCTTATATGCCGAAAGACAAAATAGCTGCATGCGTGTCCACACTCAAAAAATGGGGGTATAAAGTCAAGGTCGGTAAAACAGTTGGCGGAAAATCAGCCAATTATTTTTCAGGAACCGACAAGGAACGATTGAATGATCTGCAATCGATGCTCGATGATAAAAATATCAAAGCCATCATTTTTGGACGAGGAGGATATGGCACGAGCAGGATATTGGATCAAATCAATTTCAAATCCTTTATCTCAAAACCCAAATGGATTGTTGGATTCAGTGATATCACGTTGTTGCATACTTACATGCAGAAAAATATTAAAATTTCATCGGTACATGGTCCTATGTGTGGTGCTTTCAACCACGACAAGGGAGAAAATATGTTTACCCTTTCACTGAAAGATGTGCTCGAAGGCAAACCAACTGTTTTTCAGGCTGAGTATCATTCCTTGAACAATCCGGGCAAGACAACTGCCAGCATAACAGGTGGTAATTTGTGTTTGCTGGCACATGGAATAGGCACAAATGCAGAAGTTGATACAAAAGGAAAAATATTATTCATTGAAGATGTTGGAGAACAACTTTATAATATTGACCGCATGATGCTTCAGCTGAAAAGAAGTGGAAAGTTTGAACAGTTAAAGGGATTGATTGTAGGGGGATTTACAGACTGCAAGAACACTGACAGAATTTTTGGAAAGGATGCATATGAGATCATTTTTGAACAAATCCAAGAATTTGATTTTCCTACCTGTTTTGGCTTCCCCATCAGTCATGAAAAAGAAAACGTTGCTATCCAAATGGGAATGAAATATACACTGGAAGTAAATGCCTACCAAGCAATACTTTCTACTGTTTAGCCAATAAGATGTCGCAAGGCGCTGTTGATATTTGAATAGATAAAGTTGAATCCCGTTGATTGAATTTTACCAGCATCCACCGTTGCACTTTTCAGTACTTCAATGCTCATTTCACCCAATACCCACTTTAAAAGAAAAGATGGTACTTTAAAAGGAATAAACATTTTTCCGTTCATTGCATGCGCAATTCCCAAAACCATTTGCTTGTTTGATGCGGGTTCAGGTGCAACCAAATTGTATACACCATTCAATTCCGTGGTTTCAATGGCGTGCAAGAAAGCCCTGCAGAGATCATCAATATGAATCCAACTGTATACTTGATTGCCTGTTCCGAGTATTGCTGCGATTCCAAACCTTACAGGCCGCTTGAATTCAACCAATGCACCACCCTCATTGCTCAAAGCAAGTCCCAACCTGAATTTCACGAGACGCTTCCCCAATGAACTTATCGGATCAATGCTCTCTTCCCAGGCCTTGCAGGTTTCACCGAGAAAATCCATCGATACCGGATCTGTTTCTTTGAAGGGTGCTCCTGTATCGGAGCCGTACCATCCAATTGCAGATGCACTGATGACAGCTTTTACTTTATTGGGTTGACCAGATAATGTACGGAACAATAAGTCGCTGGATGCTGTTCTGCTCTTTTTTATTTCCTCTTTTCTTTTTTTACTCCACCGCTTTTTAGCAACTCCCTCTCCTGCCAGATGCACAATATAATCAGCTTGTGCAATCGCCTGCGGATCAATGAACATCTTTTCTGTGTCCCATCGAGCATAAAAAATTTTTCCGCTCGGACGAAAACTATTTTGCTGGGAAGTTGCCTTGTAAGCAGATGCAGTTTCAATTGGATTACGGGACAATATGATGACATCATAACCCTGCTGCAGCAGCAACCTGCTCAGGGCTGTTCCAATCATTCCGGTTCCGCCTGTAATAAGTACCGTTGGCATTGGGGAAATTTTTACAAAAATACACCAAGAAAGAAGATTACAATAAACAAAAAGCCCCATAGAGATGGGGCCAGCTGTTTGTTTTGGTCATGTTGATATCAATCAGGCTTCTTGCCTTCCAAAAAAGTATTGATGGTACTGATCTGGGTATTGTTTTGGTCGTCTGTGCCTACTGAATAACTGGAATAAAACTTTTCTACGGATGCAAGGGTTGTATTGTGCACCTGCAGGTTGTGTCTTACGTAGGCCGGAATGCTGTCGTATTCATTGTTCGGATCTGCAGCATTGAAATTGAAAGAAAGGTTTCTGAGTTTATAAAGACGTTCTGCGGCCCTCAGTTTTTGTGCCTCGGCTTCGTCAAATGCAGCCATTGGACTATCCAATGTTACAGCTGTTGGAATGACAGGTTCTTCGATGATGGCTTCTGGACTACCCTCCATCTCAGGCACCTCATGGTATACAATCTGCATGAGTTCTTCTTCGTGATCATTTGCTTGTTCTTCTGTTTGCATTTTCACTTCCACTACAGGCTTCTCCACAACTTTTTCAATTTCTGCATTTTCAACAACCGCGATAACTGTATCAACCTCTGCAATTGGCTGAATGTCTTCAACTTCCTCTTCTGCCTGTTCATGCTGGACCATCTCTAGTATTTCGTCTGCATAAATGACCGCTGGTTTAACAAGAAAACCTGTTGTTTTTTCAAGCAGTTCTTCCTTCAACTCTTGAACGACTTCATCTTGTGGTTGATCCACATGGACAGGAGATGCCATTGACTCTGCAACTGAAATGGCAGGTTGTTGAATTTCAAACTCAATGACAATTGGTTTTTCTTCTTCTACAATCTCTTCTTCGATTGATGTGACAGGGGCTTCCATCACTTCCTCCGCCAAAGAAACCTGCATTGCTGGCTGAACACTGTTCTCCATTTCGGTCGTTGGCTCTTCAGCTTTTTCAACAACAGTTTCAATCATTGCTTCCGGCTCTTCCATGATGAGCTTGACTGGCTCAGCAATTGGTTTTGGAGCTATATCAAGCGTAAACATGATGCGCTCTTCCTGAACCGATTTTTGCTCGATAGGTGTTGATTCACCAAAGGGTAATTTTTGTTCGAATCCGGTTGCAATGATTGTTACACTGATGTCATCTCCCAATGACTCATCGTATCCCAATCCAAGAATCACATCTGTATCAGGACCAGCCTGTGTAATCAAGTATTGTTGAATCGTTTCAACTTCATCCATCGTAAATTCACTATCTCCTGACTTGGAATTGATATTGATCAATACCCATTTTGCACCTTTTATGTTGTTGTCATTCAACAATGGTGAATTCAATGCATGTTCAATGGCAATGTGGGCGCGATTTTCGCCGTTGGCACGTGCACTTCCAAGAATGGCGACTCCACCATTTCTCATTACCGTACATACATCAGCAAAGTCAACATTGATTTGCCCTGTTGCATTGATTACATCGGTAATACATTTTGCTGCAGTTGCAAGAACATTATCCGCAGTTGACAAAGCAGCACTCATGGTTAAATTACCAAACTGATGCCTCAACTTATCGTTGCTGATAACCAATAAGGTATCAACCTGACTTCTCAACTCCATAATACCTTTTTCGGCATACACAGCTCTCTTTTTTCCTTCATAGGAGAAAGGAGTAGTAACAATACCCACTGTTAGAATACCCATGTCTTTACAGATCTTTGAAACAATAGGTGCTCCGCCCGTGCCAGTTCCACCTCCCATACCTGCTGTAATAAAAGCCATCTTGGTATTTACCTCCAAAATTCTTCTTATTTCTTCTAGACTTTCTTCGGTTGCCTGTTTGCCAATCTCCGGATTGGCACCAGCACCGAGCCCTTGTGTAAGCGAAGGCCCGAGTTGTATTTTATTTGGAACCTTGCTCAATGCCAAAGCTTGGGCATCTGTATTACAAACAATAAAATCTACACCATCAATACCTTGACTGTGCATGTAATTGACAGCATTGCTTCCGCCGCCTCCTACACCGATGACTTTGATGATAGAAGATTGTTCTTTTGGGAGATCGAATTGTATCATGATAAATGGGTTTTAAAGTGTTGGAATTTATAGGAGTTGTTTATCGTCTTCTTCTTTGAATAAATCGATGAGTCCGTCTTTGATGCTATTCATAAAATCAGAGAGTGTTTTACGACCCTTGATTGGAACAGCCTCTATAACAACCGCATCATCTTGCCCTGAAGCAGCATTGTTTGACTTTGCCATAGGACGCTTCTCTTCCGGATGAAGACGATTGTAATTGTTTTCATAAACATTGTACCCTTTTAAAATAAGTCCGATACAGGTTGCGTACATCGGCTTTTGAAGTTCTGCAATGTGGTTCGTTGCCAAATGTTCATTGGGATATCCAATTCTTGCATTCAATCCAGTTGCATATTCAGTGAGCTGTATCAGATGTTTGAGTTGTGATCCACCACCAGTTAATACAATACCTCCGTTCAACATCTTGTTATCCAGTCCAACTTGCTTAAGATGAAAGGTCACAAAGGCAAGTATTTCGCTCATTCTTGCTTGGATGATGGATGCAAGATTTTTCACACTGATTTCTCTGGATGGCAATCCCCGCAATCCTGGTATCTTGATGAATGCATTCGCTTGTGCCGCATCGGCCAATGCGCTGCCGTACTGTACTTTCATCAATTCCGCCTGCGTTTTTAAAACACCTAGTCCCATTTTAATATCGTTGGTAATATTTTCACCACCGAATGGGATCACAGCTGTATGTTTCAAAATTCCCTCATAGAAAACAGCAAGGTCCGTCGTACCGCCACCTATATCCAGAATGGCAATTCCAGCTTCGATATCTTGTTCACTCATCACTGCTGCAGAGGAAGCGAGCGGCTGAAGCATCAGGTCTTTCACCTTTAATCCAGCTTTCTCAACACTTCGGTTTATATTTCGGATGGCATTTCTGTCACCTGTGATAATATGAAAATTTGCTCCGATTTTAACCCCAGTGTACCCAATCGGATCTGAAATATTCTGAATATTATCAACTGTATATTCTTGTGGAATCACATCAATGATTTGATCACCTGCAGGAATATAAGTTTTGTACTGATCGGCAATGAGCTGATCAATTTCAAACTGCTTGATCTCATCCTCGGTCGATCGGCGAACAATATCACCTCTTGTTTGGAGACTTTTGATATGATGGCCAGCGATGCCAACATACACTTCGTTGATCTCCAAGCCCGGATTGGATTCGTAGCAGTTTTTCAAAGCAGTTTCGATTGCTTTGATGGTTTGATCAATGTTCAACACCATGCCGTGTTGAACACCATTGCTGTTGGCAAGTCCAAAACCTAAGATTTCCAACTTACCAAATTCATTTTTGCGTCCTGCGATGGCAGCAATCTTCGTTGTACCAATGTCAAGTCCTACAATAATGGGTTGTTCGTGTGTCATAATTCACTTTTTACTGGGGTTTGTATTTTGGATTGATATTATTATTGATGATTTTTTGAACCAATTGTGTTGAATCTATGTGGGTGGTGTCTGCAGATACAAGCTTCGCCCCTGACCTCTCACATACCACTTGATCTTTGAATTGCAGATTGATATTTGAATACCTGTTCCAAGCATCTTCCCGACTAAATTTTTGATAAAGCAGTTTGAGCTTTTTGAACATGGGCTCCCATTCGCTGCGAACACCAAGATCTATGACATGATCTCCCACCTGGGTGGAAAGTTCAAAACCATTGTCTGGACGTATATACACCGATTCAATTTGAGCCATCCAGAAGGGATCACTGCTGATAAAATCTGATAAACCAACCACCCTTGATAGCAACATGCTGTCAGATTTTTTCATGCCAAGCGGGTTCACATAATAATTCGTAAAAACAGGTAAAACAATGTGGTCTGTCTGCTTCAATGGCAAAAGATTGTAACGATCATCCAGATAATATGAGTAGCCCTCTGCTGTAAACAATCTTGTAACTGGATTTTTCTGCTTGATGTTGATATGAAGCGTATGTTGATTGTCAAAATAAATATCAGCATCCTGGATCCATGGATTTTTTGAAAGGTGGTGCTCAAGTGAGAAAAGATTGAATGTTGCTGTATTTTTTCCGATAGGATATTGCTCATCCATGCCTGGCCAAAGAGTGGCAAATACTTCCTTTCGATCAATCATGTTGATCAACTTCTCATCCAGAAAATCAATCTGAACCGCTTTGCAACGATTTGCCTGTTCTTTTACAATTCCACTGACCAACAAAAATGAAAGTCCTGAACCTATGAGCAACCAAAGGAGAATGGTGAATATTTTTAATATGGTTGACTTCATAATCATTGATTCAATAAAAACTCTTTTATGGGAAGAATGCATTGATCAATATCCCCTGCACCGGCTGTAACAATCAATTCTGGATTGGACTGATTAATAAACTTTAAAACATCCCCGTCTTTCAACAAAGAAACATTGCTGCTCATTTTACTTGCGATCATTTCACTCGTAACTCCTTCTATTGGTATTTCTCTTGCCGGATAGATCGGCATGATGGCAACCTGATCGGCCAATGAAAGACTTGCTGCAAATCCTTCTGCAAAGTCTCTTGTTCTGCTGTACAGATGCGGCTGGAAAAGAACAGTAATTTTTTTGGTTGGATACAATCCCCTAACGCCAGCTATCAGGGCCCTCAGTTCTTCGGGGTGATGTGCATAATCATCTATATAAATGGATTTTTCATTTTTAACGATGTACTCAAATCTTCTTTTGACACCTTTGAAACCTGCAATCGCACTCAAAATACGTTCATCATCAATCTTCAGGTATTTTGCAATGGCAATGGCTACCAGACTGTTTTCTATATTGTGCATTCCACCCATGTTCAAGCGCACATTGCTCAATGTCCATCCTGGTCCATTTACATGGTATAGATAACTTCCATCAACAATCATCAGGTCAATTGTATGGACATCTGCATCCAAATGAGTAAGATGATAGGTAAGGTGATGCTTGGCACTGAATGATGTTTCCCTTGAAAGTCCCTTTTTGGTAATCAGCAATCCCCCAGGATCAAGCTTGGATGTAAATGCAAGAAATGCCTCTTCCATTGCTTCAGCAGTACCATAAATATCAAGATGATCAGGATCCATGGCGGTGATGGCAATGATATTGGGATGAAGCTTCAGAAAACTTCTATCATACTCATCTGCTTCAATCACAGTACAATTTTTTTCACTGCTCCAAAAATTCGTTCCATAGTTAGATGAAATGCCGCCGAGAAAAGCATTGCATCCATACTCAGCATCTCTTAATATATGTGCAACCATGGTACTGATAGTTGTTTTGCCATGTGTACCTGCAATACATATATTATACGAGTTCCTTGAAATGATTCCCAGCACATCACTTCTCTTCAGCAAAGGCAAGTTCAATTGAGTGTAGAATTCCCTGATCCTTGAATCGGTTGGAATGGCAGGTGTATAAACTACCAAGTCCAATTCAACAGGGCAGGCTGTTGGATCATCATCAAAAGAGATGACTGCCCCTTCCTTGATCAAGGCATCCGTCAAAAAGGTGGATATTTTATCATATCCCCATACTTTTATTCCTTTAGAAAGGAAATAACGGGCGATCGCACTCATGCCAATACCTCCTATTCCGATGAAATAGACTTTGCGAATATTTGATATGTTGATCTGATCAATCATGGTTGACAAAAGGCTTGATGATTTCTTTTGCAATCAGAACATCCGCATCAGCAGTAAACAACTGTGATGCAGCCATTCCGAGGGCATTTATTTTTTCTTTGTTCTTTATCATCGATAAAATTGTATCTGTGAGCTCTTCCTTCACGTTGGCATCTTTGATCAAAACAGCGGCTCCACTATTGACAAGTGTCATTGCATTGGCAGTTTGATGATCCTCAGCAGCAAGCGGATAAGGCACCAAGATGGATGCTTTCCCTGTTGCACAGATTTCAGCAATGGCAATGGCGCCTGCCCTTGATACCACCAGATCTGCTGCTGCGTATGCATAATTCATCTTTGAGATAAATTCTGTAATACAAGCCATTTTGTTTTTTCTCAATTGCGAATCAATCAGCTCCAGATTACCCTTTCCTGTTTGCCAAATCACCTGTATGCCATTTTCAATTAACCTGGAAAGTCCCTCAATCATGCCACGGTTGATACTTCTTGCGCCCAGACTTCCACCCATGATCAAAACAGTTGGCAAGCCCTGCTTCAATCCAAAATATTCAAATGCATCCTCCAAGTTGATTGTAGAACGAGCAATCTCAGATCTCACAGGATTCCCTGTATGAATCATGTTGTTTTTTGGAAAAAACCTTTCCATTCCATTTGTTGCAACCATGACCATTGTTGCATTTTTACCCAACATGATGTTTGCTTTGCCTGCAAATGAATTGGCTTCATGTAAAAAATTGGGGATTTGTTGCTTTTGTGCATATCGAAGGACCGGAAAACTTGAATAGCCACCTACACCAAATACTGCATCAGGATGAAATGCTTTAAAAATCTTTTTAACTTGAATAAAACTTAATATTAATTTATAAGGTAGGCTCCAGTTTTTCCATAGTTGGGATCGATTGAATCCTGCGATGTCAATTCCCTGAATATTGAAGCCAGCTTGTGGCACTTTCTCCATTTCCATTTTCCCCTTTGCACCAATAAATAGAATTTCAATTTGTGCATCCAAGTTTTTAAGTGCATTTGCAACGGCAATGGCAGGGAAAATATGTCCCCCTGTTCCTCCTCCTGCTATGATTACTTTCAATGCTTTCATGCAACACCCCCTTCTTCTTTTGCTGTTTCAGGTTGCACCTTACCCTCCATGATCTCAACATTTCTGGCTACGCTGAGAATGATGCCAATGGAGAGACAGGTAAAAAGGAATGAGCTTCCCCCCATGCTAACAAGCGGAAGGGTTACGCCGGTTACAGGGAATAAGTTTACGTTGACTGCCATATTTGCCATGGCCTGTATCACAAGTGTAAAGCTCAATCCCAGTGAAAGAAATGCTCCAAATGCATAGGGGCATCTGCGCATGATGCTGAGACATCTGTAGAGGAAAAGCAAATAAATCATCAGAATCAATGCACCTCCAATCAATCCGTACTCCTCTATAATGATTGCATAAATAAAATCTGAATAAGGATGTGGCAGAAAATTTCTGGCCTGGCTGTTACCTGGGCCCAATCCAACCCAACGACCCTTTGCAATGGCAATTTTTGCTTGTTGCACCTGGAAGGACGCTTCTTCTTTATCAGCATACATGAAATTCTGAACACGTTTGATCCAGGTTTCTACACGGCCCTTGGTCAATACCGTTGGCAAAGGATCTGATTTTCCGGTTTGCTCATTGTAATACATTCTTGCAAAACCAACCAACATCATGATTGGAAGCAATGCAATCAATATCACCAATAATAAATGTTTGATACTTGCTCTTCCAATAAACAGCAACAACATGCTGGTTGCACCGGTAAGAAGAGCAGTTGAAAGGTTGGCAGGTGCAATCAATGCGCATATCAGTACAACTGGTGTGATAACAGGAAGAAATCCTGATTTAAAATCTTTTATGGTTTCCTGACGTTTGCTCAATTGTCTGCTCAGGTACATGAACAAGGCGAGTTTTGCCAAATCAGAAGTTTGGAAAGTCAGGTTGATGATGGGCAGTCTTATCCAGCGATTGGCGTCATTTAAATTTGTACCAAAGAACAAGGTATAGAGCAGCAATGGAAGAGAAATGATGTACAATACCTGTGCAACCTTTGAATAAACTGTATAATTCACCAGGTGCGCGAAATATATGATCGCAACACCAATGGCAATGAATACAATCTGTTTAAATAAATAGGACTCTGTGCTTTTGGACAATTTATAAGCAAGTGTGCCTGTGCTGCTGTATACTGCCAATAAACTTACCAAAGTCAACAATACAACCAATGTCCAGATGACTTTGTCACCCTTGGTTCTTTTCGAAATACTCGAAAGAGAATATTGTGTTATATCGATTCCTTCTCCTTGCATCCTTATAATTCCTTTACAGCTTTTTTAAATTGTTGACCCCTGTCCTCATAATTCTTGAATAAATCAAAGCTTGCGCAAGCGGGACTGAGCAAGACCACATCTCCTTTTTGAGAGATCGCATATGCCTTTTTTACCGCTTCCTCTGCACTGGATGTATCAATTATTTTTTCTACGACACCGTCAAATGCCGCATGAATTTTTGAATGATCCAGCCCCATGCATACAATGGCTTTTACTTTTTCTGTAACCATATCTTTGATCAAATCATAATCATTTCCTTTATCAATACCTCCTAATATCAACGTAACAGGCTTCTCCATGCTTTCTAGCGCAAACCAGGTGCTGTTGACATTGGTTGCCTTTGAATCATTGATAAAATCAATGCCTCGTACAGTGGCAACCATTTCCATGCGGTGTTCCAGACTTTCAAAAGACGCAACTGCATCTCTGATTTTTTCTTTTCGTATTCCGATAACGGAACCTGCAACCGCAGCAGCCATGGTATTGTACTGGTTGTGCTTTCCTTTGAGCGCGAAATCAAAAATGCTCATCGAAAATGAATCACCTCGTGATACAGTCATTTTACCTTCCTTGATGTGTGCACCTTTTGGCATTTCTCTTTGCATACTAATGGGGAGTGGTTTAGATTGAAATGGGTAATTGGTAAGTTGTTCTGCAGTTACCGGATCGTCTGCATTGTAAATGAAGAAGTCCAGATCAGTTTGGTTTTTCGTGATATTGAATTTTGAACGGATGTACTTGTTAAAATCATAATCATATCTGTCAAGATGATCTTCTGTGATGTTGGTGAGTACTGCGACATCTGGCCTGAACGATTTGATGTCATCCAATTGAAAGCTGCTTATTTCAACAACATACAAAGGCTTGGGATCGATGGCGATCTGCCTTGCAATAGAATTTCCAATATTTCCTACAAGGGCACAATTCATTCCCCCTTGTTTACATATCTGATAAATCAAAGATGCTGTAGTGGTTTTACCATTGCTGCCAGTGATCCCTATGATTTTACTCTCACCTTTGTGCCGGTACGCCAATTCCATTTCACTGATAATCGAAATGCCGTGTTGAATAATCTTTTTTACCACTTCCGATTTATGAGCGATACCTGGACTCTTCATTATTTCAGAGGCATCTAAAATTCTTTCATAGTCATGCGACCCGTGTTCAAACTCAATTTGATTGTCTAACAATTCCTTTTCAAAATGTGGCTGAATTTTACTGCCTTCAGATACAAAGACATCATACCCTTGCTGCTTGCACAACAAGGCTGCGCCTACTCCACTTTCACCTGCACCCAATATGACAATCTTCTTATTCATCCTCATCTCATTTTTAAAGACATTACAGCGAATACGACAAATAATATTGTGATAATCCAAAATCGCACCGCGATTTTACTTTCGTGGTAACCCTTTTTCTGAAAATGGTGGTGCAAGGGACTCATCAAGAACACCCTTCTTCCTTCACCAAATTTTTTCTTGGTGTATTTGAAGTAACTCACTTGAATGATGACACTCAGATTCTCCACCAGAAAAACTGCACAGAATATGGGGATCAGCAATTCCTTTCTGACCATGATTGCCAGAGATGCAATAATGCCTCCCAGTGCAAGACTTCCTGTATCACCCATGAAAACCTGAGCAGGAAATGTATTGTACCAGAGAAAACCAATACAAGCTCCAATCATTGCAGCAATAAATATTGAAACTTCCCCCAAATTGGGTATGTACATGATGTTGAGGTAGTCAGCAAAAATCAAGTTGCCGCTTGCATATGCAAACAATGCAAGGCAAACACCAATGATGGCGGAAACCCCTGTAGCGAGTCCGTCTAATCCATCTGTAATGTTTGCACCATTGGATACAGCTGTAACGATGAAGATGATGGCAAGCATGTACACAACCCAACCATATTGACGAAGGCTTGCAGGCAGCAACCGCGCATAGTTGAATTCATGATTTTTAATAAATGGAATGGTTGTAACGGGCTCATTGGCTTTGACAAAATATCGTTCACCACCCTGAAACTTTACCACCGTAGCTTTTTCAGGCTTGTTATTTCCTTTGTACTCACGCATGACCTTTACATTGTCATTGAACAACAGTGTAACACTGATGATGACTCCCAGTCCAACTTGCCCCAACACCTTGAACCATCCCGCCAATCCGTCTTTATCCCCTTTTTTATAGGGAATACCCTGCTCTTGAGAAAGCCTTTTTGCTCTCAACTTCAAATAGTCATCAACGAAACCGACAAGTCCGAGCCAAACGGTACTGAGCAATAATAATTTGATGTATACCTTGTCCAGGTTAGCGAACAACAATGTTGGAATAAGTATTCCGAGCAGTATGATGAATCCACCCATGGTGGGAGTCCCTTTCTTTTGTTCCTCACCCTGCAAACCCAAATCACGCACACTTTCACCTACTTGTTTCTTTTGTAAAAAGAGTATGATTCTTTTGCCATATACAAGTGTGATGAACAATGAAAGCAGAATTGCCATCATAGATCTGAAAGTGATGAACTGGAAAATGCCGATACCGGGTATTTTCAAGCCCTCACTCTGTAACCATTGGTATAGGTGGTACAACATATTCGCTTATTTATCTAGCTCTTTAAATGCTTCCAATAAAACTTCTTTGTCATCAAAAGGAAATTTTACCCCTTTGATTTCCTGGTACTTCTCATGTCCTTTTCCTGCCACCAAAATGATATCATCTTTTTTGGCAAGCATCACAGCCATTCTGATGGCCTCTTTTCTATCCTCCACCGTAGCAACTTTTTTAAGAAGATCCATTGCCATTTCCGCTTTCATTTCCTGTAAAATCGCTGCTGGATTTTCACTTCTCGGGTTGTCCGAAGTAAGTATGGCTTTGTTGCTGAACATGGCTGCTGTTGTACCCATTACTTTTCGTTTTGATTTGTCTCTGTCTCCACCGCAACCAACAACTGTAATGACTTGCTCATATCCTTTCTGTAATTTCTTGATGGTTGTGAGCACATTCATCAAAGCATCTGGAGTATGTGCATAATCAACAATTCCAATGACTCCTTCTTGGGGAGACACTGTCCAGTCAAATCTTCCTTCTGCACCGTTAAGATTGGACATGACCCTCAATATTTCCAGCTTGTCCATTCCAAGTGACAGGGCTGTTCCATATACCGCCAACAGGTTATACGCATTGAACTCACCTATCAACCTGAACATCACTTCTTGTTCATTGATCAACATATGGAGCCCCATGATGCTGTTGTCAATGATTTTACCTTTGTAATCAGCAACATGCTTCAGGCTGTATGTAAATTTCTTAGCTGCAGTATTTTGCAACATGTAGTTGCCATTTTTATCATCTTCATTGGTGATGGCAAATGAAGATGTAGAAAGCTGATCAAAAAATAATTTCTTGACTCTCCTGTATTCATCAAATGTTTTATGATAATCTAAATGATCATGTGTGATATTGGTGAATACAGCACCAGTGAATTGCAAACCGCTGATTCTTTGCTGATCGATTGCATGGCTGCTCACTTCCATAAAAACATGTGTACAACCTGCATCTGCCATTTGATGCAGCAAATGATTGAGTGTAACAACATCTGGTGTTGTATGTGTAGAGGCCAGCGTTTGATCATTGATCCTGTTGTTCACGGTAGAGATGAGTCCAACAGACATGCCCATATCTCTGCACAAGTTGAATAACAGGGTTGCAACAGTTGTTTTACCATTGGTCCCGGTAACCCCAACCAGTTTTAATTTATTGGTAAGATTTCCATGAAAAGCATGGCACATGATGCCTGCAGCTTTTGCAGCATCATTGGTCTTGATATAGGTAACATGAGCTGCAATCTCTGTTGGTAGCTCTTCACAAACTACAGCAGAGGCACCAGATGCAATGGCAGTTGAAATATAAAGATGGCCGTCATTTGAAACACCTTTGATGGCAATGAAACAAGATCCCTGTTTGACATGTCTTGAATCAATTTCCAAGGATGCAACAGAAATGTCCGTATTGCCTACAACAGTCTGTATGCTGATCTTATATAATATGTCTTGCAATTGCCTCATCAGGGTCTTTCTGTTTTGATTCCAAGATTCAGATACACTGTTTGACCTTTTTGAAGAGCGGTTCCTGCAGGAATGGATTGGGAAATAACTTTTCCCTTGCCATATGCAATTACCTGCACTTCTTGGTTCTCTAAAATTTCTAAAGCATCCTTCAATCCATAACCATTTAGATCCGGCATTGTGCCAGAAGAAATTTGATTTGATAGATACTGAAGCCGTGTTTCCTTTTTGTTTGGTGCAAATTTTTGTGCAATCATCTTATGGTCAGATGGATTGCCTTTTGTTGTTTTTCTTGCAGTATCAATCAGCAATGGATGCTTGTAATATTTATACAGATCACGATCAATGGTGTAAAGTTTGTTGGCGATGGTTCTAAACACAGGACCAGCAATTTGTGCTCCGTAATACCTGGGAGCGAATGGTTTGTTTTTGATAACCACTATACATGAGTATTTTGGTGCATCGGCTGGGAAATAACCCGCGAAAGAGGATTGATAAATATGCTCGGTATAGCCTTTGTTTCCATTGGCCACCTGAGCAGTTCCAGTTTTTCCTGCAATTGGAAAATTGGGATCATACAAACTCTTGGCTGTTCCAGCTGTGACCACTCCTTCCAAACAAATTTTCAACTGATCCAGTGTTCGCTGACTACATATGGAGTCATTCAATACAACAGGTTCGAATGATTTGATGATGGCACCATCTTTCATAATGGTATTGACCAAATAAGGCTTTACCATTTTACCTTTGTTGGCCACTGCATTATAAATCATCAAGGTTTGCATGGGTGAAATAGCAATGGAGTATCCGAATCCCATCCAGGGAAGTGAAACGTTGCTCCAAAATTTGCTTCCCGGACGAGGTATAGATGGATTAGATTCACCAATCAGGTCAATTCCTGTTGGTTTATGCAATTGTAATTTTTCGAGATGTGATATGAATTTGGATGGATTGCGTCCGTAATAATTAACCGCCAATTTTGCCATTCCAACATTTGAACTCAATTCAAATGCTTGCTGATACGTAACATCTGTATGTTGATGACGTTCACTGTCCCATACAGTCCTGCCGCTGTACTCCCACTTTCCGCCTTCGATGTTGATATGATTGGATAAGGTGATGTATTGATCGTTCAGTGCAGAAAGCATTGTAATCAATTTGAAAGTCGATCCAGGTTCTGAACGGGTGATGGCATAATTCATATCTTCAGCATAACTACCGTCTGATTGTCTGCCCAAATTTGCGATGGCTTTTATTTTACCCGTTTTCACTTCCATCACAATACAAGTACCATTGGTGCATTCATTCTCCGTCATTATTTTCAACAATGCTTGTTCAGCGATGTCTTGAATATTAACATCAATGGTCGTCACAATGTCTTTCCCATTCTCCGGTTCAATTTCAGAACCTTCCACTGGAACAAATGCGCCTCCGGCAATCCTTCGCACCAATCTTTTACCTGTTATACCTTTCAATAAACTATCATAGGTTTTCTCGAGACCCACATTTTTTGTAACGATGTTTCCGGCAGCATCCTGGTACTCTCTTGAAAGTCCTATTGTTCTATTGGCCAACAAGCCAAACGGTGCCAATCTTTTTTCCTTTTCAATAAAAATGAAACCGTTTTTGTTCTTATTTTTTTTAATAAAGGCAATACTTCTTAATGATTGATACTGATTAAAATCAATATTTCTGGTCAGCAGATGATACCTGTCTTGTCGATTGTAAACATCCATCAACTCCCTTTTGTATTCGAGTGCTGATTTTTCGGATATGATTGTCGAAAGATGATAAGCAATACTGTCAATATGCTGTTTAAACCTCTCGCCATTTTTTTCCTGGATACCTTGTGCACCAAAGTCAAGGTATATATCAAAGAATGGGATGGAACTGCTGAGCATTCGTCCGTCTTCTGAGTAAATGGTACCTCTTTCTGCATCCATTTCTCGGTACTCTAAATGCAGGCTATCACTCAGTGAACGCCAATAAGCGCCCTCAGCATTTTGTATGTAAAAAGCCTTGGCAAAAATGCAAACCCCTAACACCAACATCATGATGTAAATGAGGTAACTACGCCACAATATGTCTTTTTTTGTTTCCAATTAATCGGAAGCTTTGTTTGTTTTATATAAAGTATCCTCCAAGGTCATGGGAGGCTCATTGATTTCTTTGATTCCAAAAGGTTCTACCGCTTTCACCACTTCAGATTGTTTTGTCATGAACATCCAATCTTTCCTTACCATCTTGAATTCGTACTGCAGGTCTTTCATTTCTTTGGATGTTCTGTTGATGTCTTTGATCGCTCGTTCTGCATGATGTCCATTGTATATATAAATGATGGCGAGTGCAGCCAGAAATAAAAAGAATTTTACATTTTTCACCAACCAAGCCTGGTTGATGAAAAACCACTTATTCTCTCTGCTATTCATTTTTTTCTCGTTCATTTATTTTTTTTCGGCAACCCTTAATCTCGCACTGCGTGATCTTGGATTGTTTTTTATTTCTTCTGCAGTCGGTTCAATTGGTTTTTTGGATATTGGATTCAACGGACTTGACTCTTTTGTACCGAATACAGGATCAATTTTTACTTGCTCCACATCACCAGTTTTGAAAAACTGTTTCACCATGCGGTCTTCAATGCTGTGAAAAGTGATGATGGCAATTCTTCCTCCAGGAGCCAAGACTTCAAGGGATTGACTCAGCAGATCCTTCAAAGCACCGAGCTCATCGTTTACTGCCATTCTCAACGCTTGAAATACTTGTGCCAAATATTTATTTGGATTGCCCTTTATCACTGGCGCAATAACCGCTTTGAATTCTTCGATGGTTTTGATGGGCGCATGCGAGCCATGTTCGGTCAACAGATGGGCCAGTGTTTTTGCATTTGAAACCTCACCATACTCTTGAAAGATCCATTGCAATTCGGCAGCAGAGAGCTTTTGAATAAGTTGTGAGGCAGTAAGTTCACTCGACTGATCCATGCGCATGTCCAAGGGAGCATCAAATCGAATGGAAAATCCTCGGGTCGGCTCATCAAACTGATGACTGCTGACACCCAAATCTGCAAGAATTCCATCCACATGCGAAATTTGATGCAGCCTTAGAAATTTTGAGAGATGGCGAAAGTTGTGTGGGATAAACAAGATGCGTGTATCAGCAGGAATATTTTTTTTGGCATCTGCATCTTGATCAAAAGCAATCAACTTGGCTCCTTCTCCCAACTTACCCAGGATTTCCCTTGCATGTCCGCCACCACCAAACGTACAGTCTACGTATACGCCATTGGACTTGATTTGCAATGCATCTACAGCCTCTTTCAGCAGTACCGGAACATGATAGGTTGAGCTTTGATCACTCTTTTTCTGTTCACCTTTCTGCATATGAGGCAACATCCATTTTAGTTTTTCATTGTTGATCTTTCTTGGCCATCACTTCAGCAGCCAGGTTGCTGAAAGTTTCTGGAGAAAATTTTTCAAAGAACTGCTGATACTTATTTTTATCCCATATTTCCATTTTGTTGACCGCCGAAACCAGCACGATGTCCTTTTCTAATCCGGCATGCTCCATCAAATTTTTTGGCAACAACAATCTACCTGCACTGTCCAAGTCAATCTGCATCGCGCCATTTAAGAAGTAACGCCTGAACTCCCTGACCTTGGGATCAAAGTCATTCAGGTTGCTGATGGATTCATACAAAGGGTTCCAGCTTTTCATTGGGTACATAGAGAGGCATTTCTCAAAACCGCGGTTGATCACAAAAACAGGCAATTCCCCCTCAGGCAGCTGTTTTTTTATGCCTGCAGGCAGAAGAAACCTACCTTTGCTGTCAATTGTTGCCTCGTATTCGCCTATGAAACCTATCATTTACAATCAGTTATGAAAAAACGATTTATTAACACAAAATAACACAAATTCCCACTTTCAAACCCAAATCAGACAATCTATATTTTTCCACAGCGGAAAATCAGTCTGGTATTGAATTACATAGATATTTGCCTTCGTTTCTGTGCATATATCAAGTTTGAGTGTGAATAACAGGTGAATTACTAAAAAATGTCATCAAAAAAGAACATAAAAAACCTTCAAACAACAGATTTTGACTACTCCCTACCAGAGGAGCTGATTGCATATGCGCCACTTGAAAAACGAGATGCCTCCCGGTTGATGGTCATTGAAAAAAGTCAATACAAACACACCCATTTCAGTGAACTTGCTACAGATCTTCCCGCGAAATCCAGGCTTGTATTCAACAATACCAAAGTCATTGCAGCAAGACTTTTTTTCAAGACCAATCAGGAAAAAGAGATCGAGATATTTTTACTGGAACCTGTAAACGGAGATTATACTTCATTGCATCATAAAAAAAACGCGACTTGGAATTGCCTCATTGGTGGCTCCAAAAAGTGGAACAAAGATGAAACCCTGGTTCATGCATTTCCATCTATCAGCGAAACATTCAAATTATATGCAAGATGCACGGGAAGAACAGAAGATTGCTTTGTAGTTCAATTTAATTGGGACATGGAAATTAGTTTTTATGAGATGATTGCCTTAATCGGCAATACCCCCCTGCCCCCCTATATTAAAAGATCAGCTACTGCCCATGACGTACAACGCTACCAAACTGTGTATGCAACATCAGAAGGATCGGTGGCTGCACCCACTGCTGGACTTCATTTCACAGATGAATTAATGGATAAGCTCCGACAAAACCAACTAACTTCTTCCTATGTTACGTTGCACGTTGGAGCTGGTACATTTAAACCGGTGACTGCATCCTCGATTGCAGATCACACCATGCACAAAGAATTTTTTGAAATTTCACTGAATACGTTGGAAGTGTTGGCTGAAGAAGATCAATCCATCATCCCAGTTGGAACTACTTCACTCAGAACCTTGGAAAGTGTTTATTGGATCGGGATAAAAATTTACCATCACCTGCAAGATCTGGGTCTGATGAACAACCTTGACCAGTGGGAACATCTTGACTTAATAAACCATGAACAGTTTTCATATCAAACAGTATTTCGACACCTCATCATACTAATGAAAGCAAAGGGGATCAATACCTTGCACGGACATACAGGTATCTGCATTACTCCAGGATATCCTTTTAAAGTTGCAAAGGGGCTGATCACCAATTTCCATCAGCCACAATCAACTTTGTTGTTCATCATTGCAGCTATGTTGGGCAACACCTGGAAAGAAGCGTACAAAACTGCTATAGAAGAAAAATACAGATTTCTGAGTTATGGGGATGGCATGCTGATCAAACTTTGAACTTATCTCAGCGGAAGCCTAATGGTAAATGTACTGCCTGCACCAACCACACTGGTGACTTCAATGGTTCCGTGATGTGCTTCAACCATCTTCTTGGTGTAATTCAATCCCAATCCAAAACCTTTTACATTGTGAACATCTCCGGTATGTGCCCTGTAGAACTTATCAAATATTTTTGACATGGTATCCTTGGTCATTCCCAACCCATTGTCTTTGACAACAATCACAATATTTTTTTTCTCATTAGAAGTGGCAATTGATACACATGGGTCAATATCCTCTTTACTGTATTTTAACGCATTGTCAACCAGATTGCTTACCATGTTCATGAAGTGTACAGGATGCCCTGCCACTCCATCCTGTGCTGCATCCAGGTTCAATTCAATAGTGGCATTTTTTTCTTCAGCTTGCAGGGCAAACTTAGATTTTATTTTTTGCAGCACTTCATGTACCTGCAATTCCTTCATGTCCTTCAAAACCTGGTTTACATCCAATTGAGCAGCCTGCAGAATTTGCTCAACCTGCGTATTCATTCGGTTGTTTTCTGTCTTGATGATTTGACCAATGCTGAGCAGCTCTGCCTTATTGCCAATGATTTTTTCATTCTTAAGCGTATCAACGGCAATAGATATGGTGGCCAGCGGAGTCCTCAATTCATGGGTCATGTTGTTGATGAAATCTGTTTTCATCTCACTCAATTTTTTCTGTGTCAGAATGGTGCGAATTGTGAGATAGAATGCTGCAATGATGATCAATGTAAAAATCACTGCAAACAGAATCATCCAACTGACGGATCTTAATACAAAATCTTTGATATCATAGATCACCAGCACCAATTTTTCCTGAGGCATATAAGGTCTTGTTTCTTCATCTGGCAACGTCATCAGCGGCCAAACATGCAACAGGTAATTAACCGAGTCTTTCAATCCCTCTTCATAATATTGCATGTAATTGGGTGATGCCAGTTCCGGCCCCATATTATTTACGTTGGACAAAACAGCAAATTCAAACTTGGCTCCTTTCAACCCGTTTGTTTCAAATGCCTTGGCAATTTTATTTTGAATATCGCTGACGGAGAAATGTTCTGCAATTGTTTGTGGGCCAAAAAGTTCTAGAATTCTATCTTGTGTTCCTTGGGGTAATACATCAAGAGGAATATTTGGTGCATATTTCATTTTTTCTTCAACAAGTGATTCTACCACCTCAAACTCCACCATCTCAACCTTGTTTGCAATCTGTTCATTTTTGATGGCGATGACATTCTTAAGCCATGAGTACTGAATGATGATGATTCCAATCAGGGAAACAGTAGTCAAAACCGTTATGAGTCCGAATATTCGCTTCATCATTCAACAAAAATAAGTGTGCAGGTTGCTAAAGATAAATAAAGGGAATTTATTTAACTTAGGTTTATGATCGATATTTCGTGCGGCAGTTTACTCATTGCTGAACCATTCATGAAAGACCCCAACTTTCAGCGTTCAGTTGTTTTGATTTGCGAGCACGAAGACCTTTCAGGAAGTTTTGGGATTACCATCAATCGATTGACAAAAGATGTACTCTGTGATTACCTGCCTGAATTTGATCAGATTCGTATCCCTATTTACGATGGAGGCCCGGTTGGAAAAGACAATATGCATTTTTTGCACAAACGCGCTGATCTGATTGAAGGTGGAAAAGAAATGGGAGATGGAATTTACTGGGGTGGAGATTATGAATCAGCGCTGCGCCTTGTCATTCAAAATGAAATTTCCATCGATGAGATCAGATTTTACATGGGATATGCCGGATGGGAAAAAAATCAATTGAAAGAGGAAATGAAAGATAAAAGTTGGATGGTTGTAGAGGCAAAGTCCTCTATTGTGTTTCATAAAAACCCTTCTCAAATCTGGAAAGAGTCCGTCAAACAAATGGGAAAAGAATTTCACCCTGTAATGCACTATCCACTTGATCCATCCTACAACTGATCACTTGTTCTTACCCTTCTTGCAAGTATATTGATCATGGCTCCCAGCACTGCTACGATGATCAATGCAGTTCTTAATCCTACTTCATGTGCAATGAAACCAATTACTGGAGGACCAATCAAAAATCCTGTAAATCCCACGCTGCTTACAGCCGACAACGCCACTGAAGGAGCCATTTCCCTGCTTTTTGCAGCAAGCATATAAACAATAGGAATGACCGAAGAAACTCCAAATCCAACCATTGCGAATCCAATGATCACCATTGATGGAAAATGAAAAGACAATGAAATGAACATGCCAAATAAAATCAACAGACCATTTGCCTTCAATATGGTGGCATGCTTAAAAGATTGCACCAGCCTGTCTCCTGCGAGTCTTCCGAGTGCCATACACATGGCAAATGCGGTGTAGCCGGTTGTACTGATTGTATTCAATTGATGGATGACTTGTCTATAATAAAGTGAGCTCCAATCTGCCATCGCTCCCTCTGACATCGCAACACAAAAGCATATGACACCCAGCAGTACCAGCTTTCTGTTTGGGAGCGTGAAAACTTTTGAACCTTCATCGCCTGCGCCTTCGTCTGGTATTAAATGGAATGCCCCAATCAAGATGATGGTGGCAGCAAAGAGCGATACTATCATAAAATGCATATCAGTGCTGTATCCCATTCGCATTGTCCAACCACTGACTGCCGCAGCGCTGAATGCCCCGATGCTCCACATCGCATGAAGACTAGACAAAATTGGTTTATGAATGCGGTGCTGAATGGCAATGCCCTGCGTGTTCATCGAAATATTTCCAAAATTCCCTATCAATCCAAATCCAAACAACACACAGGACAATACAAATACAGTTGCGGCTGATGCAATCAGGTAAAGCGATACGGTATACAGCAAGGCGGTGGCAATGGACATGAATCTGCTGCTGAGCTGATGTACCAACCAGCCTGAAAATGGCAAGGCTGCCAAAGCGCCCAAAGGCAGCATGAACAGAACTGCACCCAGCTCAGCTTCGTTTAAATCAAACTTGTCTTTGATCTGTGGAATCCTGGATGCCCAGCTTGAAAAAATGAATCCATGTAGACAGAAGTAAGTTGAAATAACGATTCGGGGCAATGAAGATTTTTTAAACACTTCCAAAAATAAACTTTCCCAAATAAAAATCCCTGAACAAACCTAAAAGAACGTTGTTTAACTTCATGCTCCCAAAGTTTACCATGAAATATATTTTTCTGATTTTTTCACTGCTGCTTTTTTCATGCAAGAAAAATGACACAGATTGTTGCCTGCCGCCAGTAGAAACAAATCCAACCATTTCAATTGATGCACTTAGTCTGGCAGAAGGAAATACTGGAACCACTGCATTCAATTTTACCATCAAATTGAATAAAGCTTCTAGCAAAACTGTTTCGGTAAAGGTCACAACTAAAAATGGAACAGCCGCTGCACCTAAAGATTTTACCAGCCTAGACAATACGATCACCATCTCACCAGGGGAAACAACTGCAAAAGTCACCGTTTCGGTTGTTGCCGATGAATTCAAGGAAGCAGATGAAGATTTTCAATTGATGTTATCAGAACCGACAAATGCAAGCATTGAAACCGCCATTGGTGCAGCTTTCATCATGAATGATGACACCAAATTTGAAGTTGTTGAAAATGGATATACTACTCCCAATTCCTATGCAGGTATGAATCTGGTGTGGGCAGATGAATTCAATGGAACTTCTCTGAACGCAGAAAATTGGAATTATGATGTAGGGGATGGTTGCCCAAATTGCGGGTGGGGCAACAATGAATTACAGTATTATACAGCAGGTGAAAATCTTTATTTTCAGAGTGGAAAGATGATCATAGAAGCAAGAAAAGAAAATAAAAATGGAAAAAGTTATACTTCTACGCGATTGACTTCTATGAACAAGAAATCTTTCAAATTTGGCCGAATTGATTTTCGTGCAAAAATACCATCTGGCCAAGGCATCTGGCCTGCATTCTGGATGTTGGGTGATAATTTCCCGACAGCAGGTTGGCCTGCTTGCGGTGAGATTGATATTTTGGAAGTATTGGGGCAACAGCCGTCTAAAATTTATTCAACCATTCATTTTAAATCCGGTAACACAAGTGCCAGAGTTGAAAAAAGCTTGGTGACTGCAACTTCACTTGCAGATGAGTTTCATGTGTACAGCATGATTTGGGAGAAAGATAAAATTAAAACCATGGTGGATGACAAGACCATCGCAGAATTCGACCCGTCACAGGTGTCAGCAACTTATCCGTTCAACGAAAAGTTTTTCTTTATCATGAATATTGCAGTGGGAGGAAACTGGCCAGGGAGTCCGAATGCGACGACCTACTTTCCACAATTTATGATGGTGGATTACATCAGGGTATTTCAGTAAAGTAAGTTTATTCAGCCGCACTTGCGCTCTCCAATAGAAGAGTAGCTTTGTTATTGAGCACTTCAATGAAGCCGCCTGATATATTGTAGGAGGCCGTTTTCCCTTTGTTGTCCAACAAAATTTTGATGACACCATTTTTAAGGGCGCTCACAAGTGGTGCGTGTTTTTCAAGCACTTCAAATGAGCCGGATACACCGGGAAGTTGTACTCCATATACATCACCCGTGTAAATCTTTTTTTCTGGTGTCAGTATTTCAATTTGCATCAGTTCGTCTTATGAGTTGACTACGCCTTGGCGGCTTCCATCATTTTCTTGCCCTTCTCGATCGCATCTTCAATTGTACCAACCAGGTTGAATGCTGCTTCAGGATATTCATCCACTTCACCATCCATGATCATGTTAAATCCTTTGATGGTGTCTTCAATGCTTACAAATACCCCTTTCAATCCGGTGAACTGCTCAGCAACATGGAAAGGCTGACTGAGGAAACGCTGTACTTTTCTTGCACGTGATACGGTCTGCTTATCCTCCTCACTCAATTCATCCATACCAAGGATGGCGATGATGTCCTGCAATTCTTTGTAACGCTGAAGAATTAGCTTCACTCTGTTTGCACAATCGTAATGTGCATCACCCACAATCATGGGGGTAAGAATTCTTGAAGTTGAATCCAATGGATCAACTGCAGGGTAAATACCCAAGTCGGCAATCTTACGGCTCAATACAGTGGTTGCATCCAAGTGTGCAAATGTTGTTGCTGGCGCAGGATCGGTCAAGTCATCCGCTGGCACATAAACTGCCTGAACAGAAGTAATAGATCCGTTCTTAGTAGAAGTAATTCTCTCCTGCATCAATCCCATCTCCGTTGCTAGTGTAGGCTGATATCCCACTGCAGATGGCATACGTCCCAACAAAGCAGATACCTCAGAGCCTGCCTGTGTGAATCGGAAGATATTATCAACAAAGAACAGAATATCTTTTCCTTTTCCTGTTCCATCACCGTCTCTAAAATATTCTGCAATGGTCAAACCGCTCAACGCAACACGCGCTCTTGCTCCAGGAGGTTCATTCATCTGACCAAATACAAATGTTGCCTTTGAATCCTTCAAACCTTTCATGTCCACTTTCTCCAGATCCCATCCACCTTCTTCCATGCTATGCTTGAAATCATCTCCGTATTTCATGATACCAGCTTCGATCATCTCTCTCAACAAATCATTTCCTTCACGGGTACGCTCTCCAACACCTGCGAAAACCGATAAACCGCCATATCCCTTTGCAATGTTGTTGATCAATTCCTGAATCAAAACCGTCTTACCCACACCAGCTCCGCCAAACAATCCAATTTTACCCCCTTTGGCATAAGGCTCAATCAAGTCAATTACTTTGATACCAGTGAAGAGAATTTCAGAAGCGGTGCTCAGCTCTTCAAACTTTGGAGGTTTGGCGTGAATTGCCCTGCCGTTTGCTTTGGAAACTGCTGGCAATCCATCAATCGGATCTCCTGTCACGTTGAACAGACGACCATTGATTGCTTCGCCGGTTGGCATTGAAATAGCTTTGCCAGTGTCGATGACTTCAGTTCCTCTGATCAGACCTTCGGTACCATCCATTGCAACACATCTTACACTGTCCTCACCCAGGTGCTGCTGAACTTCCATCACAAGTGTTTCACCACTTTCCCTCTTCAGTTCCAGGGCATTATAAATCTCTGGGAGTTGACCTTCAAAATGAACGTCTACCACCGCACCAATCACCTGTTTTACTTTTCCTTTATTTGACATCTTGTATGATTGAAATGGATAAAATTATATTTCAGGGCGCAAAGGTAAGCCAGGTGCCGAGATTGTAAAAATTAATAACAATAAATTTTCTAACATTTGGCTCACCTCAGAGCGCCATGTACAAAAATGCAGCTAAAACGGCTCCCAGAATGGGGCCAAACACAGGTATGAAGGCATATTTCCAGTCACTTGCACCCTTGTGAGGGATGGGAAGCAAGGCATGAATGATTCTGGGTCCGAGGTCACGCGCTGGATTGATGGCATACCCAGTGGGTCCCCCCATGCTGAGTCCTATTCCCAAAACCAGCAATGCAACTGGCAAGGCGTCAATGGAGCCCAGTTTTATCTCACCTTTTTGAATGAAAAATACTCCGAGCATGAATATAAAAGTCGCAATGGTTTCAGTCATCAAATTATGGACCGGATTGCGGATGGCAGGTCCTGTAGAAAATACTCCCAATACTGCGGCCGGATCTTTTGTAATATCAAAATGGCCTTTGTACGTGAGCCATGTAAGAATTGACCCTGCAAAAGCACCCAGAAACTGTGCAAGTATAAATGAGGGCACCAAATTCCATTCAAATTTACCTGCAACTGCCAACGCGATGGTAACTGCCGGATTAAGATGTGCACCGCTCACATCAGCAGCAATGTATACCCCCACGAATACTGCTATTGCCCATGCAAATGCAACGACAATGAGTCCAGCGTTGTTTCCTTTTGTATTGTGCAATGCAATATTTGCTACCACACACAACCCTAGTGTGATCAAAACTGCTGTTCCAACTAATTCAGCAATAAACGGTGTCATGGCAAGTATTTGAAGTTCAATTTAAATAAAAATTTTCAAGGAAGATAAGTCTTTGCCAATTCCTGAAAAGATGCAACCTGCTGGTTGATCCAAGCTTCATCATGATTTAACTCCAAAGCCATCCATTCTGCAACTTTTCTGGCAGATGAGACTGCGGCTGCCGCATCTACAAAAAGCATTCTCGATCTTCTGGCAAGAATGTCTTCAACTTGCAAGGCCATTTCATTTCTGACGGACCAAATCAATTCTGCTTTTGTACATTCATGATCTGGATGAATCCTCTCAGACATGGTGGGATCTGCATGCATCAATTCCTGAATTTTTATTGCATCAGATCCATATACAGAAAGCAAAGTCGACTGCTGCTTTGTCTCAGTATATCCATGCAATCTCAGGTTTCTGGTGGTGCATTTCACAACAGGAAGTTTTGCTACAAAAACGGCATTGTTCAATGCATCCTTTGCCATTTTTCTGTAGGTAGTCCACTTGCCTCCAGTGATGGTAATTAGGTTCGAGGTTGAAACAATGATGGTATGGTCTCTGGAAGCAAGTGCCGTACTTTTATTATTAGATGTTTTTACCAATGGTCTCAATCCGGCAAAGACTGATTTGATATCTTCTCTAACAATTTTTTTATCGTTGTACAGGTTGAAGTGATCAATGATAAAATCAATTTCATCCTGCAAGGCGGAAGGCTCTTCACTGATTTCAAGCAATGGGGTATCAGTCGTTCCCAACACAACATAATTTTTCCATGGAACGGCAAACAACACTCTTCCGTCTTTTGTTTTGGGAATCATCAACGCATGATCGGAGGGGAAAAATTTTTTTTCAATGACCAAGTGAACTCCCTGAGAAGGCATGACAGCTGCAGGAGATGATTTATCATCCAATTCGAGAATTGCATCTACAAAGACTCCCGTGGCATTGATGACGGATTTTGATGCCACGTCATATGTTTGACCGGTTTCCTCATCTCTGAATAAGAGTCCGGACACTTTTCCATCTTTCTTTTTTAGTTCAACTACATTGGCATAATTGAGCACTGCTCCTCCCAAATCATTGGCGGTTAGTGCAAGAGCAATGACAAGTCTTGCATCATCAAACTGTCCATCTGCATAAACAATCCCGCCTTTGAGGCCGGTTTTCTGAATAGTAGGCATCCATTGAAGCAATGTTTTTTTACTCAACAGTTTGGTTCGCGATAAACTTAATTTTCCTGCAAGTATATCATACAACAACAATCCGCTTGCGTAAAAAAATTGATCGAAATAGCGATAGACGGGAATGACAAACTTCTGAATGCTAGTGAGATGTGGAGCATTGGCCAATAGGAAGCCCCGCTCCCTGAGTGCTTCAATCACCAACTTTACATTTCCTTGTGCGAGGTATCGCACGCCACCATGTACAAGTTTGGTGCTTCTGCTGGAAGTACCTTTTGCAAAATCATTTTTCTCGAGCAATAGCACTTTGAATCCCCTTTTGGCTGCATCAACTGCAATGCCCATGCCAGTTGCGCCGCCTCCAATGACAACCACATCCCATATCTTAGTTTGAGAAATTTTTTCAAACGCTTTTTGCCTCGACAACATGCTGTATGATTTCATGATTTACTCCATGCAAGCACTGCATGGATGGCTCTTTGCCACAAGTGGAGTTTGGATTTTTTTACTTCTTCATTCATGCTGGGGATGAATTTACCAGAGACTTTCCATTGAGATGATATTTCTTCAACGGAATTCCAGTAACCAACCGAGAGCCCTGCGAGGTATGCTGCGCCCAATGCTGTAGTTTCAATTACTTCCGGTCTGAGCACCTGAACTCCCAATATATCGGATTGAAATTGCATCATCAGATCATTTACTGTTGCACCTCCATCCACTCGCAGCTCTGTAATGGGCAATCCTGCATCCGCTTCCATTGCTTTCAATACATCATAGGTTTGAAATGCAATACTCTCTAGCGTAGCCCTCGCAATATGCGCATCTGTAGTACCTCTTGTAATTCCAAAAATAGTGCCCCGTGCATGTGGATCCCAATGTGGTGCGCCCAATCCTGCATAGGCAGGAACGACCACTACTCCATCTGCATCTTTCACGGAGGCAGCAAGCTGCTGTACCTCTGATGACGAGCGAATGAGTTTTAATCCATCTCTCAACCATTGAACAGCGGCACCGGCAATGAACACACTTCCCTCCAATGCATAATTGATTTTTCCGTTTATTTTCCATGCAACGGTTGTAAGCAGATTGTTGTTTGATTTCACTGCTTTGCTGCCGGTATTCATCAACATGAAACATCCTGTACCGTAGGTATTCTTGACCATTCCTACCCCCGTACACATTTGTCCAAACAATGCAGATTGCTGATCACCTGCCATACCGGCAATGGGAACTTCTCCCATGCCAATCGCCTGGGCATACCCAAAAATTTCGCTGTTGCTTTTCACCGTAGGCAGCATGCTATGCGGTATGTCCATTATTTCCAGGAGCTCTTTGTCCCAGTCCAACGTATGCAAATTAAAAAGCATGGTTCTTGAAGCATTGCTTACATCGGTTGCGTGCACTTTGCCGTCGGTCAATTTCCAAAGCAACCAAGTGTCGATGGTGCCAAAAGCCAAATGACCCTCTGATGCCAGTTGACGGGCCCCTGCTACATGATCTAAAATCCATTTGATTTTTGTACCGGAAAAATAGGCGTCAACTACCAAACCGGTTTTCTCCTGTATCAAATTTGCATGTCCATCTTTTTTCAACACATCACAATAATCCGCAGTTCTTCTGTCCTGCCATACAATGGCATTGTAGATTGGCATTCCTGTTTTTTTATCCCATACCACAGTGGTTTCCCTTTGGTTGGTGATGCCAATGGCTGCAATATTTTCTGCTTTGAGTGATGATTTTAACAACGCCTCTTTGGCAACACTCCCTTGGCTTGCCCATATTTCCATGGGATCATGTTCAACCCAACCAGGAGTCGGAAAAATTTGCTTGAATTCTTTTTGAGCGACGGAACAGATAGTGCCTGCATGATCAAATACAATTGCCCTTGAGCTGGTTGTCCCCTGATCTAGCGAGAGGATGAACTTTTTCATGTGTATAAAACTGACTTTTATTTTATGGATCTAAGTAGTTATACAATTTACGATTAAATTGCAAGTCGATGGAAAACTTCGTAGTATCTGCCAGAAAATACAGACCCCAACATTTTTCAACTGTGGTTGGACAAGCACATATTACCACAACATTGAAAAATGCCATCCTTCAACATCACCTGGCTCATGCCTTTTTATTTTGCGGACCCAGAGGCGTGGGGAAAACAACCTGTGCACGTATTCTTGCAAAAACCATCAACTGTGAAAAAATTGGAAAGGATGGAGAAGCCTGTGATCAGTGCAATTCATGTCAATCCTTCAACAAAGGCGCCTCCTTTAATATTCATGAACTGGATGCCGCCAGCAACAATTCAGTGGATGATATCCGAGAATTGATTGAGCAGGTAAGATTTGCTCCCCAAGCAGGCAAGTACAAGATCTATATTATTGACGAGGTGCACATGTTGAGCGCCTCTGCATTCAATGCATTTTTGAAAACCCTTGAGGAGCCGCCCGCGCATGCAATCTTCATTTTAGCCACTACCGAAAAGCACAAAATTCTTCCCACCATTCTCTCGCGTTGTCAGATTTTTGATTTCAAAAGAATCACCCCTGCTGATATAGTCTCATACCTGGAAGAGATTGCATCCAAAGAAAAAATCAAAGCAGAAAATGCAGCCATGCAACTCATCGCTCAAAAAAGCGACGGCTGCATGAGAGATGCACTGAGCATCCTCGATAAAATTGTAAGCTTCACCAACGGACATCTCACTTACGCTTCTACATTGGAACATTTGAATGTGTTGGATGAAGAATACTTCTTTCAATTCTTTGAACTCCTGCAAAAAGAAGATCTCCCCGGTGTATTGAGCCTGTACGATGAAATTGATCAAAAAGGTTTTGAAGGCGATACTGTATTGAATCACTTCTCTTCGTTTTTTAGAAATTTGCTGATCAGCAAGGATGCTCGATCCATTGCATTGCTGCAAACTGTTGAAGCATTCAGAAAAAAATACATCGCCACAGCAAGTCAACTTTCAACTGCTTATATCATTGGCGCACTCCATATTCTCAATGAGGCTGAAATTGGATTCAAACAGTCAAGAAACAAAAAGCTGCATGTGGAATTCCATTTGATCAGGCTTACGTACCTGCAACAAGCGGTCAACATCCAGCCGGATGAAACTGCTTCTAAAAAAAAACGATTGGATGAGCTGAAACCAATTGCATTCAAACAAATTGGATTTAGAATCAAAGAGACCAAAAAAGAAATTGCTACCAGTGCAGTTAAATCGAATACCAATAACCAGTCTGCCAAATTGGAAATAGCAACGGAAATCATTCAACAAAAATCAACGCTTCCACCAACTGGTTCAGCAACAACAGAAAAACCGAAAGAAGCGGGGGCTTTGAAGAAAATCAGAGAGCAGATTCTTCACAGAAAACTGGAGCCTGATGCCAGCAAGACACTGACAATAGCATCCTTGGCTGAAGCATGGAATAGCTACCTTTCTAAATTGCTTGAAAGCAACCAAGTCACCAGTCACCACAACCTGAAAACCGCCACCACGAGCTTGATCAGCGATGTTCAATTTGATGTATTTGTCAGTTCAAGGATTCAGCAGCAATTCATTGAATCAGAAAGAATCCATCTGCTGATCCATGTACAGGAGTTTTTCAACAACCCAAAAATTCAGTTCAAAATCAGCTTGGATCCGGAAGCAGAAAAAGAGCCGGTTCAGACTGAGCAAACCCTTTCTCAGCGAGATCAATATCTAAGGATGATCGAACGCTACCCTTTGATCAAAGAAATGCGGGATCAATTGAACCTGGACCTCGACTATTAGACCTATAAACTCTTTGTTCACAGGCCAAGCGCATTTAGTCAAATTGACGTAATTTCGGCCTTCCAATTTATTAATCAACAAACCTTATCTGCGATATGGCGGAAGTGATCAGAATGCCTCTCCTGAGTGATACCATGACGGAAGGAAAAATTGTGAAATGGAATAAAAAAGTGGGCGATGCTGTCAAAAGCGACGATGTGCTTGCCGATGTAGAAACCGACAAAGCCACTATGGAAGTGGTGGGCTATGCGGAAGGAACTCTATTATACGTGGGTGTCAAAGAAGGAGAAGCCGCAAAAGTTAACGGCATCATTGCCATTGTTGGAAAACCTGGTGAAAATATTGATGGACTGATTTCAGCCGATGCAACACCTTCTGCACCAACTGCAGCAACACCTGCTGCCCTATCGCCTTCAACACCTCCATCCGCATCTACAAATACAACTGTGACCCCTGAACAATTGGGTGTGACTGTCATCAGAATGCCATTGTTGAGCGACACCATGACAGCTGGAAAAATTGTGCAATGGAACAAAAAAGTTGGAGATGCTGTAAAAAGTGATGACAATCTTGTAGATGTAGAAACCGACAAAGCTACCATGGAGGTAGTGGGCTATACAGACGGAACTCTGCTCCATATTGGGGTAGAGAACGGAGCATCCGCAAAAGTGAATGATGTGATTGCCATTATAGGAAAAGCCGGGACCGACATCTCTGCATTGTTGGGTTCACTGAATGCTCCAGTCAGTCCTGTTCAGTCTGCTGCTCCAACAGCTGCACCTGCAGAGCCTGTTGCATCCATTCCTGCTGCTGTTTCAAGTGATTCCAATGACAGCCGACTAAAAGCATCCCCGCTGGCAAAAGTGCTGGCCAAGGAAAAAGGAATTGACCTTTCTACCATCAATGGATCTGGTGACGGTGGAAGAATCATCAAAGCCGATATCGACAATTTCAAATCCTGCAAACCTGCCTCTTCTCATGCTGCGGTTCCTGTATTTACTGCAAAACCGGTTCTCTCTGGGCAAGAAGGCTACACGGATACACAGCTTACTTCCATGCGCAAAACCATTGCGAGAAGATTGGGCGAAAGCATGTTCACTGCTCCTCATTTTTATCTGACCATGGAAATTTGCATGGACAATGCCATTCAAGCCCGTCTACAGATGAACGAAGTGAGCCCTACAAAAATATCTTTCCAAGACATGCTGATCAAAGCCTCTGCACTTGCTTTGAGACAGCACCCAGCAGTCAACAGCAGCTGGATGGGGGATTTCATCAGGACCTATAATCATGTTCATATTGGATCTGCCATTGCCTTGCCTGAAGGATTGATTGTGCCTGTATTGAAATTTGCTGATCAAAAATCACTTTCTCAAATTGCAGCGGAATCTAAGGAGCTCTACGACAAAGCAAGAAATAAAAAAATACAACCACAGGAATTCACCGGCAACACATTCACCATTTCAAATTTGGGAATGATGGATATTGATGAATTTACTGCCATCATCAATCCACCTGACAGCTGCATCCTTGCAGTCGGCAAAATCAAGGAAGTGGTGGTGAAAAAGGGAGAGGGATTTGGAACAACCCAGGTGATGAAACTAACCTTGAGTTGCGACCACAGAAGTGTGGATGGTGCAGTAGGCGCATCCTTCCTACAAACACTGAAGAAATACATGGAGAATCCAATTATGATGTTGGTTTAATTGTCGGATGTGAAAAAAACACTTGTACTTGGCGCATCTCCAAAGCCTTCCCAATACAGCCACATGGCCATACAAAAACTGTTGACTGCTGGCCATCCCGTAGAAGCCATCGGGCGCAGTACATTCGAATTGGATGGCGTGCATGTAAAGACCGAGAAAGAAAATTTTAATGATATTGATACCGTAACAATGTACCTGAACAGCGAAAGGCAAAAGGAGTACGAGGAGTATATCATTGCACTGCACCCCAAGAGAATTATTTTTAATCCAGGTGCTGGAAATCACGCATTTGCAGAAAAAGCCAGAGCGGCCGGAATTGAAACAATGGAGGCCTGTACACTTGTCATGCTGGGAACCGGGCAATACTGATTGAACCCATCCTCTCCATTCCTGCTTATCTTTGCAGCATGTCTCATCAA
>SXGQ01339680.1_pt1 | contig 41322 bp, 55 predicted proteins | sample 3178371 | NCBI WGS metagenome assembly SXGQ01 (sample SAMN11356859, study PRJNA531348) | freshwater metagenome | isolation source: freshwater sample F1-20 | place: China: Fuxian Lake, Yuxi | collected 2017-12-25
ACATAACCGTTATGAGCGATCCGTTCTAACCAACTGAACTACGGGCCCATCTAATATGTAGAAATCGCCAGATAGACCTAAATCTATCTGGCGTAATTTTCTAGAACTTGAACGTGGTACCCAGAGTTACGAGGTTGTTGTTGACCTGATTTGTCATACCCTGAACATAGCGATATCGAAGATCAAGATCGACGCCGCGGTTGACTTCAACTCGCGCGCCACCACCGACATTCCAAATACCCTGATTAACACCGTTCTGCCACTGATATCCCATACCCGCGAGGGCGTATGGAGTCACCTTGGTGCCTGCGATAGGATACTGAAAGATTGCGTTGCCTGCAAGCTGATCCAATGCATAAGGAACCAGATTGAATACATGGTCATATTCTCCTTCAACTCGAAAATATCGATTAACCTGATAGCCGCCGTTGACGCCTAGTGCAGCACCCTGATTGAATACAGCACCTACGGTCGGGCCAGCATACGCAAACGAGGCGGGCTTGACTTCCTGAGCCACAGCCGTAGAAGAAACTGCAAGAGCCATGGCGCCAGCAGCAAGAGCAAAAAACTTATTCATGTTACATCCTTTAGTTGTTTGAAATGTTGTCGTTAACGATAGTTCGGTCGCTGGTTGAATTTCCTCCCTGTGAGTTTACAATAGCCTTTATCAAATCGTCCACAGTCTTGACTTTCGCCAAGGAATTCATTGAAATGTTAATCTGTTGTGTGTCTTCGATTTCCATCAACAGATTCATTAAATCCAATGAGTCCATACCCAGATCGTGTTCCAAATCGGTATCGGCCGTGATTTCTCGACCTGACTCGGCGCGCAATAGACTATAGACGGTTTCGCAAAGATTTTTCATACTGGCCTATGATAGTTATGAATTGCTGCGATAGCTTTATTCAGCCATTCGGTGCGTTCGTCGTCATCAAATACTCCATCACCTTGAGGATTATCGATAAGAACCAATTCGCCACCGACATCGGGGCAGGCGACGGTAAATTCACCGTGCCGAAGCCTAAGATAGCCGACGAGATTTCCGTATTTGTTAAAAGCATCGTATTGTTCTGGACAAATTCCACCACCACGAAGAGTTATACCATCGTGAGTGTATTCCTCAGGAGGATAAAAATCATCGAATTTATCTGAAGTTTCCGAGCGAGGGTCAGACCAGGTTATCTTAATCGACATATTGAGCCTTTCGATACATCAATTCGTTTTTCATAATCTGCCGAGTCGTGGAAGAAATATGAGTCTGGGTTGCAAGGATAGCCTTGATATGATCGGTTTCCAAATCCTTGAGAACCTTGTACCGCAGAGGACCCTTGCCGTCCTCGCCTAGAGTTCCCCAAGTCATTGCAGTTCGAATTACATCATGCGGAGAATTATCATATGCAGACATTTCCTCAGCCGGGGCTACTTTATATCCGCTACCACCACGCCGAAGATAATCCGTTCCACCATCGACCATATAAGTATACCCATTGGCATCCTTATATTCGACGTAATCGTGCCGATGATATGACCGAAGGATAGTACCGTCGGGCGTCTTGATTTGATTTACTATAATTGTCATCACATTTCACTCATTGTCATTGCTTCATTATATATCGACTTGACTGCATTGTCAAGTCGTCGGTGAAGTTGGTCGGCGCGCTGCGGATCGAACGCAGTAGAAACGGTAGTCCACCGCTAAAGGCTTTATAAGGGCCTCCCCCCAACCATGAGTCACGCCGAATTGTTATGATCCTGGATATGGAATAGGTAACATATCTAAGGATACGTTAGCTTCCTCAAACATGACTTCAGATAGCGCAAAACTATCATGCCAACGCTCATTTGAATTGGGTATACTTACCACCCGAGTTATCCCGCTCTGAATGATCAGACTAGCGCAATGCGAGCAAGGCATCATCGGCCAAGTGTAGATAGTCGCACCGGCCAAATCACACTTGGCAAAAAGAATAGCATTCGCTTCCGCATGAAGCGTTAGGGCTAGCTTTGTATCCCGTTGATTCAGTCGACCGTCGTCGGATAAACCTCTGGGAAATCCATTGTATCCCATACTGATAACTCGCCTCTTGGAATCGACAATGACTGCACCCACTTTGGTGCTTGGATCCTTGCTCCAACTAGCGATATGCTCGGCTAGATGAATGAAACGCCTATCCCACATGATGTATTCCTATACTGGAATTACGTTATAGTACCAAACGGCAAACGCGCCGGCCAGAAAATAGAGAAGATATCGCAGGAAGGTAGTCACTTATGCAAAGTATTCTTGTATGTGTTCAAATTCATCGTACCCATATCGCGATTGTGTTTTGCGCTGACCATCATGATATTGGATGGATCATTGGTACCACCCTTAGAAAGAGGCTTGATGTGGGCTGCATGTGCGTCGATAAGATTCAATGGTATATTTTGAACACCACACTTGCCCTTCTGTTTATTGAGGAGCATCTGGTCACGCTGGTCGCGAGGAAGAGTTTTCCTCTTAGACTTACGGACAAGAATTCCATTCATCGTTAGGATTTGTCGGCTCAGATAGCGATGTTCGATCCATTCGATATTATCAAGCCAGCGATTCTTACCGCCCTTGTTATGGTTATCCTTGAACATGGCCCACCGGGCGCGATTTTCCTTGGCCTTCTTATCGTAAGAAGGAATATTCTCCAACGCATATTTGTCGTCGGTGTCCTTGTTGAAACGAATCCAAGCTTTCCTAAATGCCATATAGTAGTCGTGGTATTTTTCGATGGAGAAAGTGCCATAATCCTTCTTGTATGAGAACCACAACCGCATGAGCATGATACACTCATCCTCAGTAAGTTTCACTTTCATCGCAGCTTTCTTTTCTTCCGCGATTTTCAAGATGAAATTCAAACATTCGACAATCTTCTTCCGAAGAGTGTTGGCTACAGCAGGTGTGATAGCCTTGTCGAAATACAAGCGCTGAATATCAACATCATCACAGTTTGTAGGCTGACTTCCGTTATACGCGCATACGGCAATTCGAGCTACAAATCGATCATACGACAGCCGGGTGGGAACAAAAGTAAGATGTTCACCAATCGTGTCGCCTTCCTTGGGTCGTATCCTAACATCAAAAAGAGGATGACAATCGGTAGTCGAATTCTTGTAATTGAATCGCCTGGCCAATTCACGGATCATATTAGCCAACGGCTGATCGCCAGCCCCATTCAATTTTTCCTGATCGTTGAGCGGAGTAATGTTATTGGTTGTTATCCACAGACCCAGCTTTTCATCTGGAAGTAGGCGCTCATATACAACTACACGAAGCTTATAGCTGAGGAATGCCTTCTTTTCCTCATTCGATAATTCTGCAAACGTCTTGTTTCCAATTTCTGAATTTTCAAACACGTTGGTGGTAAAGTCGTTGTTATAGAATCCGACAATGGATCGCATCCGATTGCTACCGTCGATACTCTCATACAGTTGACTGTAGAGTAGGCGTTCTTTCTCGGTGCGTTCATTCAGCTTAATTTCGCTGATATCGATGCCTCGTAGGATCGCGCCAATGATGCCTTGCCGTTTCGTCGGGCGCCTGGCCGATAGCGATTCCTTAGTGTAATTGAATACGGGCGGCCGTTGATGCAGCGGATCAACATCAACATCATGCACCATCGCGAGAAATTCTCGGATCGTCATAATTTTTATCGACCACTTGGGGGCACCTCCTGCATAGGAGGTAGTTAGATAGAAGTTGGGACTTGACATAATATAGGCTATATTCCAGTGTGGATACCACTATTCACGGATTTGAAGTCCGTGAATAGTGGCGATTTTTGATTTCTAAGCGACGGTGTCCGTAACAACCTCAGGCTTCGAACTGAGGAAAGAAAGATCGGATGTATCTGATTCCGCTACAACAGGCTTCACGGGAACCGACTGAACCTTCTGGACGACAGTCGGGACTGCCTTCGGCTTGGCAGACTTGACAGCCACGGCCTTAGCCTTCTTCGCTACACGGACGAACGTACCCGGCGCTACGCCAGTCCGAACGAATTTACCATAGTAGTATCGCGCCTCATCTTCCGGGCGCGCGTGATGGACGAACGCGGTGGAACTCACAATGAGCTTGACCACATCCGCCATGGACTTGTCCTTGTTCGCGGTCATCAGACCGATAATCACGCTACGCTTACTGACCTTGACACTCTTCACAGCCTTAGGCACTTGGTTTCTCCTTTATCAGTGCATAACTCAATGTAACATGAAACGTGGATCATTGTCAACCACATTTCGTGTTCTCATGATGTTCTACGACGAATAGTAACCTTCGTCGTATGCTTCCTTTTCCTCAATACTCATGTCTGCGACGCCAATCCATTGGCTGGCATAGGTCGCGCCAACGTAATAGTGAGGATCATAAGCACGACCATACCACCCATCGGCAGAACCGCGGTCAAACGCACCACCGTGCCTCGTGAAAGTCTTTCGGTTAGCGTATGATTTCTTTTTCTTCATCATCATAGGATCAGTATAGCAGCAATCCGCACCGTTTGTCTACAAAAATTGACGCAATTTTATTGCTTTGTTTAGCTCATTTGGGTAATTTTATTACTTAACCAATATGTTTAATGGCGGGAATGGCGATCAAAATGACCAAAATCGCAAAAACCACCTTGAAAAATCCGTATACCAGTCGCTGATTGTAACATGGACCACAATATGGTACCACTACATTCTTGTAGTAGTTTCTACCCGTGTTATACGATGCGCCTCGGCGCTATTGTCAATCGATATTACGCCTGCCGCGTTACGAAATTTGGACGCATCGTCATGGGTTCGAAATATTCCCGGAATACATCCATCACATCCTTCATGATAAACGGCTTGCATGAAAACACATCCAGATACACATCGCCCGAATCATTGCAAAAATGAGCTACGATATTGCTGGTTTCGATCAACTGAACGAGCGTGAATCCGGCCTTGTTGCCAGAGCCGAAATTGACAACCTGTGGTTCGCCATAAGCCACCATATCGATGCGGTTAACTAGCGTCCGCGCGAAATTAGCTACATGTTCAGCATCGATAATCTTTGAAATATTACAGCTAGCCGCATCGATCATCAGGTGAAAACCCCAGTGTTGTGCCATTTCATCGCTCTCCTAATTTCTTGAATGTTTCGAGATTGGTAGTATCGTAGGTTAGATTGCACCACTTATCGAAGAATTTTCGGACATTTTTTTCATCGATTTGCGGCTTAGTGAGACATTGATCCAGATTATCGTTTAGTTTCGCCTTCATCGTAACCACATCATATTCACATCTTCCGTATGTCACAACAGGCCGAAGATACAATAGACTTTCCATACCAGTTCCAGAATTCACAACTACAACAGCACGCGCATTGGGAATCAAATCGTGGATGGAAATATCACTATACCATTCAGAATGTTCATATTTAGCACACATCGATTTCATTTCTGTCATGCTTCCGGGATTGACGGGATGACCCTTGACGACCAAGCGCATATCAAGTCGCTTTGTAACCTCAAGTGTGTCTCGGAGAGCTTCTTCGACTGTAACCTTAGAATGATATAGAATTGTCTGGTCATGTGGAATTTGACAGAGAAAAAGAACATAGTCTTTTTCAGGAAAGCCTCGAAGTGAAGGCTGTTCAAATTTACTGGCTCCCGTCATAACATAATTATGCAATTCATCGAATTTCTTTGACCGTGCATTGCCGTCTTTGATGCTCATCGGATACATGCTCGATCCGCCAGCGAAGCCCAATGAATCGACATAGAAAATCCATGGGAATACCGATTGCATGTAATATAGAACACGAATTTTAGTAGATGGTACAGCAAAGCTATGATTTTCGCGATGGGGAACATACACCAAATCTGGCTTCATTTCCATCACCATTTCTGGTGTGAATTTCCAGAGAGGATGTTCAAGGACCGTCACTTGATCTTTGCGCCGGCGATGTTCGGCCGCAGCCTGTGTTATAAAGTTCAACCAGTGTTGCCGAATGGGTGGAATTGGTCCACGAACGACAGACACCGGGCCCTCTTTGAATGCTACGTCCATTCTTGGTTGAAGAAACAGAACCTTCATAGCATCAGGCTTTCGAATTTAATTTTCTGCTCCACATAACGGGGATTGTTTGTCTTGCGTGGACCCTTACCGGTCCAGATGCTGGTACCTTCTACGAATTCCCAGTCAAGAAACTTAGGAGTAAACTGATGAAATTTCGCGATATCGTCTTTGTGTTTCTCATACGTCATATTGAGAGCCACTTGATCCAGAAACCATCTGTAATCGCTTGATTGAATGATATGAGCCACTTCTTTGGCGAACCATGCATGAGACTTGTTGTAATATACAGCACCAGCGGCTACCTTCGTGCCCCGCGCTTCCCATCCTACAGTGCCAGGAATCTGATCCCGCAGAAATAAACCAATATCAGCATCGGGTTCATCGATAGGAGCCATAAACATCGAATCTATATCGGTGATGAATAGAGAATTCGAGCCTCGCGCGAAAAGTTGATCCGCTACCAGAAATCGATTACATGCATAGTATGTTCTACATGCTTCGGCAGACAGTGAGTGCCCCATACTATCAGTTAAAATCGTCTGTTCGATTGATATTGTCATTCGATCAGCCGTTGATCCACAGACAGTTTCCATCTTCGTTCTGAGAGTCTGAGCAAATGTCACATCAGCCGGACCAGGGTTGATGATATGTAAATGAATTTGGTTATTACATAGGCCAGCCGCCGCAACGAAAGCTGGCCCATGGACGCGAAGATAAAGAGGATCACATGACACTAGAGTTGTGAATTTTGTAGGAATTTCACCAAAGAGCATTTTATCGTCCTATGATATCGTATGGTCCGAAAGGGCTGTCTGGAATATTCGGCGACCACTTGTTTGCCAATGCTTCGTCTCGTACAGAATACCACAAATCGATAAGCTCGCGTCGTGGATGTTCTTTGCTCTGTCCTGTAAACCAAGCAGGCTTCCATGGCTGAGTGGCCATATTAGTGTAATGTAAAGTCCACATATTGTTAATAGTAAGATTATCACCATCGAGACAATTCCAACGAGGATCAAGATCATGAACCAGATCGTCGTTTCCACTAAAAAATGAAATCATTCTTCGATGATATTCCTCGATGATCTTCATACGATTGAGCGGTAACAGATAAGGCGCAATAGCAGCACAATCGATGATCATGACGCAAAATTCATGCCCACCAAACCGATGTCCTCGACGGGCTGCAATTGGCTTTCCGCCCATATCGATATCCCACAAATCTTTGATATCGCGAAAATTGATCATATCTACGTCGGTGTAGATCGCGCGACCCTCGAAATTACAGGCCGCAGGAATAGCCCAGCGATATCCACTGAATGGTGTCGGCCACATATGAGTGTTCCAACCACCCCAGACACTTTCTTTATCGTGTGTCTGTTTCATCCATGTAATATCCACATCGCATGATGCATTCTTTCGGATGCTGTATTCATATACCATTTCTGCGTGAGCATCTTCACCATTCGATGACGTACCGATGAACAGTTTAACAGTCATGATATTTCTCGAAAAACATACCCGTTCGTGCCATGAAACCTTTCATCATAGTCGATTTCTTTCGCAATTCCATCGATGTTTTATGATCGTATCGAAAATTATTTGCAGCGAACACACCGATCCAATAATCCTCGAGGCGACAATTAACATGATGATGTCCCCCCGCACCTGGTGGTGCGGCCGTAACCACTGCATATTGAGCCAGCTTGAACATTCTCATGAAGTTGGGTACATATCTTTCTTCGACATGCTCCAAAAATTCGACCGACCAAGCTAGATCGAATTGATGATCGAGCATTGGCCCCGGATTGCCAATATTAGCAAAATCATGAATCGTAACCAAAGATTTGATTTCTTCAGAATGTTTTAGAGTATAGTCGCCGTCTATTCCCCGCCAATCGATATCAGCCGCCTTGGCCAAATGATACATTCCACCAGGTCCACAACCAATATCGATCATGGAGGTAATGGAATATTTTGTAGTTATGAAATCGAAAGCGCCCTGATCGACATGAGTTCGATCTAGATGGCCGCCAAGATGTTCTGGTAGTTCATTCACATTCATAATCAATCCTATCTAGTGTAACGTCTCGCCTTTATAATATGGTGTGGTGATCTGTGCCACTTACCGTTGATGTTTCCGTTTAGATATGTATCGTCTTCCAATACGTTTCTTAAAAACTGCTCCTTGACTTCACTTATATTCGTATCGCCCTTAGTCTTATGTAGGGATAGTATCTCTCTTAGAAAATTCTCTTTGCCATATTGCTCTACTTCTTTAAGTAAATCATCCGATGATGAATAGTATATTTTCCAATCACTCGATGATGTTGTGCGTCTTTTGTCTGTGCGCTTGCGCTTTCGAGTGGAATAAAAATATTTGCGACCAATATATTTTTTTTGTGTCACGCGGTTGGTAATCAGATAGACAAATCCCACCGAATCATCGATATCGTCATCGGTGAATTCTGCTCCGTCGAATGTCCATGGATTGTCGTATGTTGACACTACTCATCCGTTTCATCTTCTTCCTCTTCTATATATTCGTCAAGTTCCTCACCACAAAATGAGCAAAACAACAGCTTATTATATACCTCACCATCATCATACGTGATGATGTATTTGGACTCGCAAAATTTACATATTATATCCTCTTCAAAATTCATCGAGACCACACATCTTTCCAATCTCCATGAAGAGCCCCCTTCGCATAATCAGTTGAACGATTTTCGAAAAATGAAGTGTGTGAAGGTGCATTGATCATCGATTCGACCCACGGCAGCGGATTCTTCTTGACTTTGAAAATACCCTTCATTCCCATGGAGATAAGACGACGGTCTGTGATATATCGAATGTAATGCTTCACATCGTCGGCTGTAAGATTTTCCATTGGGCCCATCGAAAAGGCCAGATCGATGAACTTGTCTTCCAGCTCTACCATTTTCGTTGCGATAGTGTAAATGTTTTCCTTCAGCTTGTCGTTCCATATTTCGCGATTCTCTTCAATATACGTCCGAAACAACTTAATCATTGATTCGCTATGCATGGTCTCGTCCAAAATCGACCATGTAATGATTTGGCCCATACCCTTCATATGCCCATGCCGAGGAAAGTTAAGAAGCATGATGAATGAACTGAATAGCTGCATACCTTCAGTGAAAGCCGAAAAGACTGCGATATGTTTGGCCGTTGATTGTATGTCACCATTTTTGTTGCTGATATTCGTGACGTATTCATGTTTCTCGCGCATTTCGCTGTATTCGAGAAATTCACTATATGTCGAATCTGGCATACCTAGCGTTTCGATTAGATGCGAATACGCTGCGATATGTAACGCTTCGCGAGCCGAGAATCCCATCAGCATCATGCGAACTTCAGGCTGTGGAAAGTACGGCAGATAATTGTGAACGTAACCACCAGCTACGTCTAGATCACCCTGCGTAAAGAAGCGAAAAATGTGTGTCAAGAAATGTTTCTGTTCTTTCGATAGATGATTTTTCCAATCCTTGACATCCTCAAGCATAGGCACTTCGGTGTGAAGCCAATGAGCCTGTTCGTGTTTCAACCATGCCGTATAGGCCCATTCGTACCGAAACGGCTTGAAATAGGTCCGCGCGTCTGTTAGCGTCAATTCTTTGTGTAATTTTTTCATTTACCCTTCACATTCAATAGTATGTGTTGTGCGTTCATATATGTATGAGAAATCACAACCATAGGCTGGTACAACCATCAGCTTCTCTGGCATGTTATTCTGATCCTTCGATCCGAGAGTACCATGAATGAATAGTATATCTGGATGCTTATCTGGTGTCAGTCTCCGAAGAATCATGGCCTGATTGTCGCATTTGGTCCGAAGTCTTTCGATTTCATCCCGACATTCTATGAGAAGATCGCGCACCTTATCGTGATCCATGGATTCGGAATTAAACAATCCACCATTACCCAAATAGTTCGTAATTCGTTCGTTGATCATCATCTATTCCTCTATTCACAAGCCAAGCAAGTTTCACCTTCGACCAATTGCTTTAGATCGATTTCCTGAATAATTTCACGCTCGATACGCTTCGATACTCTATCTGCTCGGGCAATCTTTTCGCTTCGGCAATAATAGAGAGTCTTCAATCCCTGTTTCCAGGCCTGAAAATGAACTGCATGAAGATATTTGATGTTGCATGTGGGTCGAAAAAACACATTCAGGCTTTGAGCTTGATCGACATATGCTTGTCTATCTGTTGCATGTTCAATGATCCACCGTTGATCGAGTTCCATGGCTGTCTTGAATACATCCTTTGTATAGTCATCGAGAAACGATAGATGTTGAACCGAACCATCGTTTGCAATAATCGATGACCACACATCGTCGTAATCGAGCGATTTATTCTTTCCGCATTCGGCGACAATGATGTTATTCAGATACTTATTCTTGTTCAAGTGCGATCCCGATAGAGTGTCCTGTCGATACGCATTTGCTCTATAGGGTTCAATGGATGGTGAAGTGTTCCCCATGATAATAGACGACGATGCATTGGGTGCAATGGCAATCATGTGGCAAAATCTCTTGCCCGATCCTTCTGCATCGGGAGCTTCACCCCGTTCTTTACCAAGTTCGAAATTAGCTTTGTCGAGACTAGTTCGAATATGCTTGAACATTCTCATATTCGCGGATTTGGCCATCGCACCTTCCCATGCAATGTTGTTTTTCTGAAGATATGCATGAAAACCCAGAGCACCAATACCAATAGATCGTTCACGCATAGCTGAATACTTCGCGCGCTTTATCGATTTCGGTGCATTGTCGATGAACACCTGCAGGACATTATCGAGCATTTCGGCCACATCGCGAAGAAACAGTTTGCTGTTTTTCCATTCGTCGTAATATTCAAGATTGGCAGATGACAGACAACATACGGCTGTGCGATTTTCGTCGGTGGGTAGAATGATTTCAGAACAAAGATTCGATTGCTTGATAGACAATCCAAGCTTCTTCTGATATTCATTCAGATGTTCATTCGACGTATCGATGAAATGTAGATAGGGTTCTCCCGTCTGCATTCGAATTTCAAGAATACGCTGCCACAATTCTTTAGCTGAGACTACCTCTACAATTGTACCATCGTTGGGATTCTTGAGTTCCCACTTATCGTCGGCCTCTGGATCGATCATGCACCTTTCGATGATTTGCATGAATTCGTTGGTGATATTGATTCCATGATGTAGGTTCATGCACCGCATATTAGGATCGCCTGTAGGCTTTCTCATTTCGAGAAAGATCGCAATATCGGGATGCGATATATTCAAATATGCTGCATATGATCCACGGCGCGTTCGACCCTGCCGATAGGCCAACGACGATGCATCGTATGTCCGAAGATGTGGCATCACGCCTACCGATTTATCGTCGGCTGCACGAATGCCGACACCAATGCCAATCCCACCCCCAAGCATCGAAAGCCAATTTACTTCCGACATGCAATCGACTAATCCTTCGGCTGTATCCGACAGATAGGGAAGAAAGCATGAGATGGGCAGACCACGCTTGCTGCGACCATATGATAGAATGGGTGTCGAATAAGACAACCAATGCTTGGATGAATAATCATATAGTCTTTGTGCGTGTTCGGGATTGCTACCAAATTTGGTACTTACATATGCAAATCGCTCTTGAGGAGATACTTCATCTTCCCTCATGTAAGATTCTCTAAGTCGTTTCAATCCAAGATCATCAAATAGAGAGTCGCGAGAGTGATCGATAATTATCTCTGTGATCAATTTACTCTCCCCGACTAAACTGCGAAATTAACGGAAATATCTTTGCGATTTCTTTTGCACAATCGAGGGCAATAAGCCTATGTTCTTTTTGTGTTTCTGATCCAGACCGCAATTGTATATAGTGAACGAAGCTTCTCAGAGTACCGTTCATATACATTCGACTCACAGTAAGTCCTTCGGGTAATACAGCGCGTGCTTGTTCTTTTGCGATGCCGTTTGTGATGGCCCAATTATACTCTTCTCTAACACGAACCAGAAGCGATTTCTGCCTATGTTGCCATTCAGTTTCTAGATCGCTATTATTCGTTTCGATGCTGTTCTGGCGATTGGTAACGTCTTGCAATCGTGCTTCGCGCGTAATGAAATTCAAATCTTTTATGGGATCGGCATATCGTTGAGAGAATTCCTGAAAACTGAAGCTTCGATGCCTTAGAATTTGCCTAGCGATATCGCGTGTCGTGGTAATCTCGACACATGCGTTCACCATTTCTAGGGGTGACCAATGTTGATGTGTAATTAGATATTTGACAAGTCGTTCTGATGTTTCGCTATTGTACTGATTGGATGGATTCGATACTCTTGCACAGAAGGCAATTAATTCCTGTACATTATCTAGTCCCTCAAATTCCATAGTGGGTTTAGAATGAGATACGAGCCTCACCGACATTTATTCCACTCCCTCATCGCAAGATTTAGTGCTAAATTGGTTTGTGTGTTTGTATATAGTGTCTGCATCAGAGATTCGTGTGTTACGCCATCGACAATAGCCTCGTTGATATCTTTATATAACCAGTTTTTAGGCCAGATGACCATTTTATAATTATATGAAATCATCTTCGTCATGATCTTGACGAGTTCGGTATTTCGTGGCTGATTATCGAAAACCAAAACAACCTGTTCTTTCGGAATCATATTTACGGCTCGCTGAAAATCAGAGCCGCCGGCTGCAATTGCATTATCGACAAACATGCTATCGATGGGACCTTCGACAACATAAACAGTACGCGATAGATCGATTCGATTAAGTCCATATATCATGGGATCATTCGTTACTCGGACGGTAACATATCGAAGCTTGTTGTTACCCAATGCTCGACCAGTTGCGCCTGTGATATTACCAGTTCTATCGCGGAATGGAATTACCAGACGTTCTTCCGACATAATACGATCTTTATAATTTGAATTGAGTTTTTCCAAAACCCTCATGTCTTGTGCATAATACAAATCCGACCAGAATGCTTTTGGAATTTTTCGGGATTCCACATACTCCATAACTCGACGGTTAGGCATTGCTGTCAAAGGCACAAGTCCCAAATCGGTAAATATCGTAACGGCGTTGGATATCGCTACCGTGGGTTTGAATTTCGATGTATCGACTACAATTGATGGAATAGAATTCCCACTATTCGAAAAGGTTTCGAGCTTATATGCTTTGGCTACCGATGGATCAAGATGTTCAAGTACCTTGAATAGTGAAGTTGATATATTACAGTTATGGCACTTATAGGAAATCCGATCTTTATGGACGTATAGATATCCTCGCGTCTTGTTCTTATCTTTCTGCGAGTCGCCACAAAACACACAGCGAAAGTTATATAACTTGTCGCTCTTTCTCTTGAATTTTGGTAGACGGATAGATATCAGGCCGACATATTTGTGATCAATCCAAAGCATCGCTCATCATAACAAAATCACATTCAATTGTCAATAGATTATTGCAATATGAACAGCTTCTCCAGAATAGGAAGACGCGATATCAGAAAGCCAATCACGATAGCACCACCAATTACAAAATATTTCCAACGATCCAGATGTGTGACACTCGTTGCCATTTCATTGAGCCGTTCGGACATTTTATCCATAGCATCGGTCATTTTAACTTGAACATCGTCGCGCACCGAAACGATTTTGCCCGAAAGTTGGTCGTATCTTTCTTCGGACTGACGACGCCGATCCTCGATGATACCAAATAGAGTGCGTGTTGATTCTTCTTGCTGAACCAGTCGATTCTCGTGTACGGCCAGCATTCGGTTCAAGCTGCTGGATACTTCAGTCAGTTTTTCTATGGTAATGTCAAGTTTATCGAATAGAACGCCTAAACGATCTATGTCGCGCTTGAGAAGTTCGACATCCGTTTTCATATCAGCTGGCATTTCTATTCTCCATCATCGCCATTACCACCGCGCGATGATGAACTTTTACCTGCTGGAACTTTTCGACCGAGCATCTTATAGAATACCATATTTTGTTTTTCAAGCTTCAACTGCTCATACTTACGCCTACGCAGATACATTACACCGTCCATCGCTTGCCCGTACTTTTTCATTTTGCCCTTATTGCCTAGCTTTGGCTGACGCATCGACCAATGGACCAGATTGTCACCAGTACCAACTACAGATGCACCAGTGACATTTGCTGGTGCATCTTCAATTAGTTGATTATATAGCTTCATATCGATATTGTCAATGACTTTATGAAATTCTTCGCGAAGATAATCCAAATCCGTTGTCAGTCTTTCGTCTTCTTCTCTCATAAGAAGAAGTGCTGCGGCATATGAGGCTAACGTAGACTTACCACCAGGAACAAGTGCAAGGAGACGCTTGAGATTGAATACCAATCTATCGAAATACCCTACGGCTCGTTTTTCTTCGGGAGTCTTTGCGTTGCGGATTTTCTTGCCATCGGCATCGATAAGTCCGAGCCTGAAGGCTTCGGTCTGATCGAAGGGAGTTACCAGTCTTTTGATGAACTGATACACCAAGAAAATATCCACAACAAACCCAGACATTATATTCCTCTTAGAGCTTGTACTATTCTTGTATCCATTGGTATATCGCTTCCTTTTATATTCATATTCGGTGCACCAACATTTGTTATCTGTTCGGGCCAATAACCAAGCAATAACAAAAAAGGTTTCAGATAGTGTAGATGATTACGAAACCGAAATACCAACATCCTAGTTAAATGCTCATGCTCAAATACATTATATAAAAGACGCAAATGATTCAATATCAGTTTTATATTCAACGTCTTGTCGTTATCATATCGCCTGAACATCTTCTGTATAAACTTGATGCGGCTCAAATCCTCATGAAATTCTTTTTCCGTAGCACAAAAAGCATTATCATAATAACGAGCCGCATAAAGTATAAAATTTTTATCAGACACATAATTCATAATATAGACTCTACTTCATTAGAAGGTACTCAACGCAACTCGCTTCAGTGTCGTTCTATTCACCGCAATATACAGATGTGTATTGCTGAAAAATATTTGGCCGTTCTTGTATCCTTCGCTCAACGCATTATTTGAGCTTGGTGTACCGCGAACAGTTACAATTACGTTGTTAGCCTTAAACAGGCCATTCGTAGTCATGTTTACGTTGCTTGAGATAATAGTGTTGCTGCATACGATAGTCGTATTTGCTTTCACACTTACTCGCGCATTGAATGTCGTATTCGATGCGATTGTACCCAAAAAGTTTTTGATTGTAATCTTCTTCGATACAGGCGTGCCATTAGGATCATCGATGACCAGCAACAAATCTTCGCTGGTCGTTGATGTCGCGGCCGTTAGTGCAGATACCTTTTTATCGGCCATGATTCAATGCTCCAATAATTAAGCTACGGTACTGCTACGGACAGTGAATGTGCCCATGTTGTTTGAAACTGCACCACTGATCACGAGGTTAGCTGCTTCGGCGCCGTTCGTACTGAGATTCAGGCTGACGAGGTTAGATGTGAATGATCCGCCCGATGCGCTGGCGAATACAATCGTATTTGCATTGACCTTATATGTGCCCGCTACGCTTGGCTTGAAGCTCAATACCAGAGTGTTGTTGGCATTGATGATGTTTGTGGGAACAGCGGTCGCGGCCGTACCAGTTGCAATTATGGTATTGCCTGTAACGGTATTGGCTACGCGCACGCGCATGAAGCCGCTGCCACCCTTATGGCGAAGCGGCTCATTGAATACGATATACAGATTGGCTGTCTGTGTCCGACCTAGTGCATTACCTCCCGTGGAGTTGGATGAGAGATATATGTGAGTGATATCGGGAAACCCGAGATGCGAGACGTTTGCATATCCATCAGCGCCGTCTGCTGGATTAGCTGCAACCAAAACTTCATCGATCTGGCGTGATGTGCTGTGCATGTCTGTCTTGTTCTGACGCCGCACCCAACCAGCACTGGTCGCAATCACGTTGCGCTTCTCGGCTTGATTGAAACCGCCAAAGGGCTGCTGCCCTGCAACCAGACCTGCTACTGTATTTGCACCAGAAACGGTCTTAGTTGAATCCTTGTTAAAACCCCATAGAGCCATTTGCGTTATCCTTTCGCATTTCGTCAAATTATCCGACTACTCGGCATGATATACTTTGTCTATTTATACATTATTCTTTTTGTTTGGCGTAGAATGCACCCAAAGCCATGCGGATTCGATCCTTCTTGGACTTATCTGTGAATTTGGGATTCTTTGAATGAACGAAGTCCTTTACGATTTCACCAGCAGAAGTATTCTTCGTGATGACTTCATCGATTTCTTCGGCCTCATTCATCTTGGGCCGAACATCGATGGTTTCGCCTTTACCACTAAGTTTAATGCCTGATTTTTTCTTAGTAATTGCCTTTGCGATAGCCTTGCGGCGATTATGAATATACTTATCCGACGTGTCAGTGTCGCCGTCGTTATCTACATCAGCATCTGCCTTATCCACTGGGTCCATTTTAACGTCATTCTTTGGATCCTTTTCGTCGGCCAGTTGGTGCTTCTTGGGATCATATTCGCTCTTGGGAATGACCTTCACGCCACCACTCTTGCCATGAGCGATCATGACGGTGGCTACTTTCTTTTTCTGTGCATACTTATGTGCACCAGCACCTTTGGCCTCAATTGCTACGACTTCTCTTACCGCATTGATAAGAGAATGAGTGAGATTGAAATTTGCATTGGTTTTCATTTGTTATTCTCCTCTTATACCAGAAATTGCTTTCCGAATATCCTGATATGTTTTTGGTGATCTACCTGTATCTACATTTTCTTCGGTGGGAGTTACCCATGGCTTACGAGCCGAGAAAGACGATACAAGAATCTCTTCCTTTTGACCTGGAGTATCTTTTGAATAATTCTTTCGAAGTTCATCGGTACCGAATTCACCTGCGCCACAAGCTTGTTCCCATAGATCGGCATCTACTGTAGCGCGAGCAGCACCTCCAGACAGAAAGCTATTCACGCGATTAAATGCCCACTGATCGCGAGTGATATTCTGAGGAGATTCATCCCATGCATTGAGGCCTCGTGCATATACTTCCATGACGATATCGGAATCAATGTTATGCTTGAGTGCCTTCTCGTTTAGATTATTCCAGGCCTTGTCGCTCAATTCCACTTCGTCCTTGATTTCCTTCTTGACTGTCTTTGCGACGACTGCGCGAGCTTTGGCCATGGCCTTTTCTCGTGCATGACGAATGGCTAATGCATCCTGTTCGGAATCTTGCCGATTAGCCATTGCGTCTTCGCGGACTGTCGTGCGAAGACGGTTGAATGTCTGTGGGTCCTTTGTCGAAAGATCGAGTAATCGATCCAGAAGGTCCATGAGTTTCTGCCGTAGAGCAGGATTAGCTAGAGACTTTTCACCACCTCTGAGTGCGGCGCGATAGCTATTGATCGAATCCGCATCGACCAGTCCCAATCGTAGGAGTAGATCGACCTTGGGTGTAAGCTTGCTAGGAGTATCTTCGCGAGCTTCGGATACATCTTCTTTCATGTGCCGACGAACACGATTTCTTGCGAGAGCAGAAACAAACTTAATGTTTGCGGCAGCAAGCTTTTCAAGTTTTGGTTTATCCATCTTATCGAGTATTGTAATTAACTTTTTATATGAAGCACTTGATGGATCAACTGAGTTGATCCTAGAATATGCTTGTTTCAGAATATCAATATCCGAATCGGATAAGGATTCGTCCACTTCTTCCTCCTTTTGCTTCGACTTAATAGCAGTATCAAGTTTAGTCAAGTTATGTGCAGCTTTCATAGCCGCATTCATAGAGGGAGAATGTTTGGCCATCTTAGCGATAAGCTTCGCGCGAATCATCGCAGGATTCGACTTAGCTTCGTCTAATTCAACTTCTTCCTTAATAATCGAATGGAATGAATCCTCGCTCTTTCCGAGTTTCCGAACGAATCGTTGCTTCTGAGCACCCGACACTCCCGGAGTACTCATGAGCTTCTTGTACATGTCCTGAGCCTTGACTGCATGTGCGACACTGACGGCCGACTTTGTGCCGTCTGTCCAGGTAACCTTGAAGTTTGCACCCAGACGCTGAACCTTACGAAGCTGATAGATGATATTGAGGTCTCCTTCTGCTCCCTGATCAACACTGGCCGACTTACGTGCTTCTGCAAATAATTCTTCGAAGACGCGAATGTGCGTCTTCTTCTTTTCGCTCGAATCCGTCATATGTAGATTATCCTTTGAAATCATAGCTTCCGACTTTGGTGCAGTTCTGGCCTGAGCAACGCGCTCCATTTCTTTCTTGCGAACTGCTGGTAGCAGCCGCTTTGAAATCATGTCGATTCGCGCACCTAATTTGTTACCGAACCTGCGTGCAATCTGTTGATCCAAAGATATACGCTGTTGCTTCGATAGATCGGCATAGGTCTTGCTCTTACCCAGAATTCTGCGGCGAATTGCCATCAGCGCGGCCTTGCGTGACCGATACCGAAGTCTGTCGGCTGGAGCCATGCGCTTCGTCTTGAGCTTGCGAAGCATTGCATATCGCTTGGCCAGACGACGCATACGCATACTCATTTTCATGCGCTGGGCTAGAGTTGCAACGGCTTCGTCCATATCTTCTTCTTCATCACCCTCAGCATCTTCATCGTCGGCGTCGAGATATTCTGGTCCAAGAAGATGCAGAAAATATGCATCGTGTTCATGCGGATCAAGATCGTCATGGTCGAGACCATTCAAAACTTTCTTGGCATCATCGGCCGATACAGCAATATCATCATCACCTTCAACATCGGCTTCGAAAAGATTTTCGAATTCTTCGTTAATATCGTGATCGAGTTGTTCTTTCATTGGATTACCTTTTGGTTTTCTGAGTGATACTACGAAATGATCTTTGGGGGAATCTTTGGTGAATATTGAAAGCCACTGATCCTTTGTTTCTGGCGTTACGCCTCGCTCCCATTTCCAATATCCTGTGATTTTATCATAGCGGTAAAGGCCGAGTGTTGCTTCATCGAGTGTGATAGATTCGTTTAGACCGGCAATGACGGCCTTATACATTTTTCTTTTGACAAGAGCCGGCATCTTAGATGCAGCACCAGCCATGAATTTCTTTTCTTTACCAGCCGTTGCTAGTGCGCGCATTTTGCTTCCGCTCATTCCCACAACACCTTCGGCATCGGGATCGCGTTCGCCAGCAGAAATCACCGAAATATTATCGAATGAATATTCTTTGTTGTTATATTTGTTCAGAAGTGTTTCGAATTCAACTACACGATCCGAACCGGCAATCATGGCTACGTCTGTAAATTTTTCTTTATGGAGAGATTTCATAACATCGATAAGTGTCTTGGCCGAGGATTTAGTGACAACCTTACCGAATGCAGCACGCGCAAACGACAACTTATCGGAATAGGATAGGGGGTCTTTCTTGGCGCTTTGAGTATGCGATAGATAGAGCCGAGCAATTGCATTTCGAGCTTTTGCGGTGGCCACTATCTTATTTACCAGGACTTCATGCCCGATGGTAATAGGATTCATACGCCCAAACGAAAATACGATCTTTTTAGCCATAGTCTGTGTCCCCGTGGGTGTTCAGTCTTTTATTTATAACTAAGAGGTTTTCAGAAAATAATGCTTGACATATCAGAAAAATGTGGTATAATGAAGTGTAATTTCTTTAGGGAACATTACAGTATATAGAGCATTAGTATAGTTATGTATACATCTATACCAGATATAGAAGATATAGATCAATACATAAGATACGGAAAGTAATAGAATCAAGATAGACAAAGCAAACAATATACCCAGTACAATGTACAGAATGATCATCGACGATTAAATCTATTCAAATAACACAACAGATATCCTAGAACTATACCTATCACTAGACCAATTATCAATGCTTCATTCATTTCGTCCAACCCTTGATGACATCCTTCGAAAAGTTGGCCCTACTAAATTCCAATCTATCGACTAGCTTGACTGCTCCACCAGTTAGATGATCGATAGCGACGTATCCTTCTGGTGTCGTTACCTTATAGCCAGCCGATGTTCGAATGAACGTCCCTAGGCCTGAAGCTTGATTCATCTTGAATACAATGATATTCTTGGCTGCAACGATGGCGTTGTAGAAATCGTAAATCTTATAAATTTCACCGACATGATTTACGATAGGAGATAGTGTTAGCTTCTTACGCTCGCGAACAGCAGACTTACCCTTGTCTGTTTTTTTCGATGTTTCTTCTTTTGAGAAATATTCATCGATATAATCCAATAGGCCACGGACATGAGCTTTTGTATCTGTTATCGCTACACCATCGCGAATTTTGCTATTGTTGTATGCCTTGACGCGAATGAGAAGGCCTTCGTCGGATGATATCGATTTCAATACAGCAGCGGGTATCAGTTTCAGTATACCACGAGCTTTGATTAATATTGCATCGAGTGCTTGTGTTTCTTTCGCAGTCATCGTGGCCGATCCCGATACGTCTTTGAATGTCGCATCGTCCATCCAGACCGAAGATATATTATTCATTTTGGAAACTATGGATTTACCGAACGAGGCTTTCATATCTGCGATAGATTTACCTGTATATGTCGTGTGCCAGACAATACCTATTTTAGACTCTCGAATACGTTGAGCCAATGAACTTGCATAAGGGACAGCATATACGATTGTATTGGGGTGAAATGTCAGATAGTCTTCACCATCGATTGTGACCTTCTTGAGTGTTTCGGGGACAAACATCAAATCGCCCTGATATACACCAGACTTTATACCCAGCTTTGCAAACTCCTTGAGTGCGACTGAAAATCTATCGGCTAGATCACCTGATAAATCTGCATCGATATCTTTCTGAGTTTTGTATAGCTTGGGTTTGATGTTGAATAAGCCCTTTTTGGCTACGAAGAATTTGCCGTCTTGAGGATCGATACCCGCAAACATGGCCGGTGCGCCGTCATACTTGACTGTTGCGACCATCTTGGACTTTGCGTTCCCGGCTAGCATGTCGCGCAGAGATTCTATAAATTCGAATATCTGTTTTGCGCCATCTATACCCTTATTGAAAATAAGATCGTCAATGTGCTCCATGTGAAGATTTTTTTCTTCAGATTCAATCAGGAATGATGTGTATTTTAACATGAGTTGGTTGTCCCCAATATTACGTTACGATAGTCCTTGTTATATGTATACGCTACACGAACCTCTTGAATCGTAGCATCGATATTGTTTTTCCAGAAATTCAAAAACTTATGCGTTCTAGGCAACCGAGGAACTATGTCTTCTGTCTGCCATATAAATTCCTGAATAATACTCGTGTACATTGGCATATAGTAGAATATATCGATAGTGACTATACTTGGCCGAATATACATATGCAATACCTCAACTAATACTCATGTATATTTATATTATGATAAAATCAAATGTGACATTTTGTAAACCTATATTGAGGTAATACGTCATATTTGACTAGTTCAGTCGAGTAATTGATCCTTCTGATCCAATGAAATACGCTTCGAATTTCGTATTGGGATATTCTCGTTTTAGCTCTAGAAACACGGTGAGATTTTTTCGACTGTCATCGAACATCCGCACTATATCGTAAGAATATATTTTCATTTCAGAATCGATGATTTGCTTCTTAGCCGCAAAGCCGGGTTTATCGATATTTCCCGCACGGTGTATGTAAGAGCGGTCGATATCAAAGCCATATTTACGAAACGTATCGACAAAGAGCTTCTTGTCGTCCATGTCAGAACGGGCTGTAACGATGATGAATTTGTTATTTGGACCAGTCAGCCGATTCATCATTTTCTTGGCTGTAGTGAATACGTTCTTTATGGGTCGCGCGGTGGCTGCGAAATGCGATGCGGATCTGAATTCGCGAAAATCGAAGCGTTCACCCGTCTTTAGTTTATATACGTTGAATTCGGCCGCAGATAATTTTTGAATTATACGGTCGTCGCGCATAACGTATATTTTCGCGCTAGTATGAAACAGTGTATCATCCACATCGAATATGGTTAAGCTGCTGGTCATTTTTTATAGCTTCTTAAATCTGTGCCAGTCTCCTGAAGAAACATTTTCAACATGGGAACTTCAGCTTCGTATGCTTCCTTTTCCCATGGATAGCTCTTATACCTCTTGAGTGTGACTTTATCGTTGCGGATTACGATTTGCTTATGCCAACGAGATTTCCATGTATCTCGCTGATAGTCGTATAGCTCATTTCGACTATATTGCTTGACATGCACAAGCTCATGCACCATAGCCTTAAGCTGTTCACGAATCGACATGTCGTTATCAATTTGAATTTCGAAATCTCGTGGCCGAATCGATGCATCACCCAACCACTCGCAATATGCTAAAATGCCATCACCAGTCTTGTCGAAAACATCGCAAAATATGATATCGATGTTCACGTTTGGGCTCAATCTGTCACCCAGCAACCTATCCGATATCCAATGAGCAGCACGCCGAAACAACGCTCGATTGTCGGCTTTTTTAACTCCTAGAATAGCTATATTGGCCAATGGTATCTCCTGTATAAAGTAGCTTATATAATATACTATACACAGTTGTTTACCACTATTTATCTATCGCTAATATCGTCCTTGATTCTTATTGCGGTCAATATACCTATCGTCTTGATTTTCTTCATCATTTGACCATTGATTGAATCGATGATCGCTGCGGATTTTGCGTCGTTTTTCTTTGCGCCAGCTTTGTGGATCATTATCATATTCAGAATCATCATTCCAAGCGCGCTTCCGATGCCAAGTCTTGGACATATTACACCTTCAGCCCCGAGAAATCTTTGCGGCCCATCTTCTTTGTCGCCCATTTCATAGTTTCTTCTTCCTTTCGCCTTTCTCCAAATGTGGTTTTATTCATCACAGGCACATCATGTATATCTTCTTGCTCGGAATCTTCCAGATCATAAAGTTTCATTCGCGCTCTATCGACGCCAATCACAAACCGTCGATCCGTTGTTAGATCGGCGTATCGATTCTTCAATTGTTTGACCATGATTTGATTTAGGTTTTGTAGCTCCTCGGTCGAAATCAGCGCGATCATAAGATCGGCAGTCGCAGGAAGACCGAATGACTCCGACGTATCCTCGAGGCCCGGATCAGATGATCCATAACCCGACCTTGTTGTTTGAGTTGCGCTGACTATTGGCATATTTCGTTCAACGGCCAATCCGCGTAGTTCTTCTGCAATCGACTTGACATAGGTATAACTGTTTACGTTGGTGCCCTGTTTAATTCGTGATGACATGCATATATTTAGATAATCTACATATACGATATCGGGTATAAAGTCACGCTTCAAGTTCAATTCGTTTAGCAAATGACGAAAATGTCCAACATGTGCGCTTGCTGTTGGATATTCCTTGATGATAAGCTTACCCGCTGTCTTGGACTTAATTCTGGACACTTTCTTGTCGTATGAGTCTTTGGGAAGAGTATCGAGTTCTGTTATCATGACATTCAGAAGATTTGCGTCGATACGCTCCGCGATTCTTTCCTCGGCCATTTCAAGTGTGATATACAATACTCGTTTACCAATCATGAGATTAGCCGCGGCCATATGACACATGGCCAGGGATTTACCCACACCAGTTCCCGCAAGAATGATATTCAGGGATTTCTTCGATAACCCACCATTCGTGATTTTATTCATCAGTTCCAGATCGAATGGAATCTTTTCTTCAATTCGATGATAGAAATCATATCGCTTGTCATAGTCATCGAGGAAATCGTGACCGATGTGTGAGTCAAACGATACCGAAAGTGCATTCTTCAACAACTCTGGTAGATGATCTTTCGTATGGAGCTTGTCTTTGCCATCCAGAATACCGATACTGTCCATGATCGCATTATGCAATGCGCGATCCTGACAAAATTTCTCGGTGTTATCCCGAAGCCAATCTGCATTGGTTTTTTCGGGTACTTGTTTTATACTATCGAGAATCGAATGTGTCTTTTTATGAAGGTCTTCACTCAGTCCAGGATGATCTTCGATCTGGATATGTAAAGCTTCGTAAGTTGGTAATGAATTATATTTCAGAACGAAAGCGTTGATCTTATCGTAGATCAATCGTTCCGATGCATCGATGAAATATTCAGTTTTGAGAAATGGAATCACTTTACGGGCATATGATTCATCATGCATCAAATGCCGCAGAATTGTATCTTCAATACGCATGTTTGTATATTAATCTCTTAACGTATATTTGTCAAGCTTAATTAGCTGTGGCTCGTTGTTCACCATATGATATTTGACATAGTTATTCCGTATAAGCGTTTCCAAACAATGGTGTGTAGCTTGCAATGACCAATAATTACGGCCAGCGAAGAACCCACACACAAGAAGCCCAAAGCCAATCATGATAGTCCACATTAAAGAACTATCTTCCATCAGACATCCTTTACTTTCTCGTCGTGATCTTTTATTTTCACTATTACATCGAATAAAATAGATGCAATTGTATCGCAAAATTTAGGCGTTTGAGCTTCGCTGATATTACCACTGACGAGTTGATATGTGAACGTCAGTGGTACTGAATCGGACCCATCATCTTCGCCCATCGTGATCACATCATAATGATATTCCACATTTTTGAATTTACCATCAATAATTCGAATACAGGTGAAGTCTTTTACCTGATCATTAAGAATTGCTTTATACTTAGGCGGCGGCTTCAGCGTCGATGCTAGTTTCGACATCGGAACCCCCCTTGCCGTACATGAATTCCTGAGCAGCACATTCGTTCAGCTTATCGAGAAAGTCTTTAGTGAAAAACCTCTCGGGGTCTTCAAGGATTTGCTTACCGAAAATCTTGCTGCCATCGGGAAGTTCGTATCGTGTCGTGACCTTCTTGATTAGCTCATACTTCTCGGCCAATTCCAATAGTCCATAATAACGATCCAGACCGGTATCATACGACAGTCGGACATCGACCATCTTGTTTTCTTTAGTGAAGCGGCTCTTATTCATCTTGCAATGAATGATGTTACCCACCACATCGGTACCAACACGATCCTTCTTCTTGGACAGGAACAGGATTTGCGATGCTGCATACTTCAGGCCCGAACCACCACCCATTTCCTGTTCGGGTACATACGATCCGATCTTCGCATAGGTATGATTGGTAATCAGCATGGGTGCGCGCGCCTTTGCGAGACGGAGCGACAATGCGCGAAACGCACCACGAATAAGCTGGGATCGTGTCATATCGCGAGTGTCTTTACCCTCACCTATATCGGTAACTTCCTTCCCAGTCGAAAGCATACCTAGCGAATCCAGAACGAACATCATGGGAGGTCGTGTCGATTCTTCGGCCGCAATATACTTATCGATAGTTCGCATAACGTGAGTGCGGAATCCCTGAATCGTGGATTGTTCGGATATAATCACGCGACTTGTATCGATTCCACGATCTACCATCATGCTCTTTGTCACAGCCGCTTCGGTATCGTAATAGATAACGCCAGCTTCGGGATTATCATTGAGAAACTTCTTCACGATACCAAGAACGAAGAATGTCTTACCTGTTGCAGTTTCACCCGCAATAGCAATAATCTTGTTGTTGGGAACACCACCGTAGATGCTGCCTGAAATAGCGGCATTTAGAATATAAGAACCCGTATCGATAGTTCCTGTGAATTCCGAAGAATGTAGACCGTCGTCCATGATATGAGTATCGATATCACCAATGTCCTTGATCATATCACGAAAGAAATTCGATTTCGCCTTAACCATAGTGTATCAGTCCTTCGTTGTGTTGATAAGCTTACCGTCCATACAGAATCGAATGGACTGTTCCTGAGTTGTCATTTCGTATTGTATTGATTTCCAACAAGTTTCGTAGCTATTGTATGGCACAAGGCCCTCGACTATCGTATTACCGGTAACGATAACAATAACCATGATAATATTCATTTGTTTCATCCTCTTGATTATAGCTCGTATGACGACTATTGTAAAGTCATTTCTTCTTTGATTTAGTTTTTGTGATTACCACTCCCATATCACTCCACTCTGTGCCATTAGTAGCGACGGCATTCGCATTCTCTCTTAACCATTTAGTGTATTGAGTTTTCGACATTGGAGGTGAAGATGTGTATTTCTGCGTTGATACCATGATCAACAATACAGCTAACGGATCGAGGACGAGAACCAACAATATGATGATCCATCGAATCGATTTGTCCATTATTTCCGTATCGCTGGCTCCATATATCAATTCAGCCACATATCGAACAGGTCCAACTTCACGTTTAGCATCGCGAATTGCCTGCTGTAGAGGCATCTTTTCATCGCGAAGCTTATCGATATTCGTTTGATATTCCCTGATGTTATCGGCTATCAATCGACGCTCGGCCTCTTGTTTTCGTCTAGCATCGAGACCCAATAAAACTTGTTTCTGATCGATCAGACTGTTGACGCTGGCATCCAATTGTTTTAGAATACCTTCAGATTGCACGATTCGCTCGCGTTCGCGCGCAATGCTCTGATCTATACGCTCCAATTGAGCATCGACATTCTGCGATCCCGCGGCCTGCTCGATATGTGCGCGACTTAGATAACCAAAAGTACCCATGCTGGTGATAAGCATTAATACCAATACGGCCGAAATGAAATAGCCTGCTACGGAAATCGAGAGTGATTTCCAGTTTCGGTATAGATATGAGGCCGTGATAATTTTACCAACCTCTAGCGTAGCGCCCATGATGATGATCGACCAGAATGCGCCAGCAAAAATTGCAGTAAGTCCGATGATTGAATACCAGGCTGAAATGCCTGATATTGCAATTCCGGCTAGTAATGCAAATGCATTATCGATATTGGAGGTTGAAGGTGAAGCCATTATCCACGAGTGATTTCAAGGACTTTCTGGAGTTGCTTCTCAATAGTTGGTCCACGCTTCGGCCAGAAAATATAATCTTTATCAGCCGTCTTGAGAAGATTATTCAGAAGAGGTACAGTGATTGCTTCCAGCATTCGAATCTTGTCGCGTAATTCAGCTTCACTTGTATTTTCATTATCTGTTTCTTCCAATCGATACATTAACTTGGATAGAGTATCGATCTTACTCATCATCTCATCAAGTTTGCCTTGAATCTCGGGCGAATTGGTAGAAACGGGCACTTGCACTTCTACGCGAGTTTCGGGTGAATCTACACCACTGAACCCATAATCGAAGGCTTGATATTCTGCTGGTACTTGTACGGTCATGAGAAGAAGTCCTCAATTGTATTTCTCTTTTCCTCAGTCCATCCAATCACATTCAAAATTGCACGAACAGGACTTAGAAAAGCTTTATCGAATTGCGTATCGTAATCAATGTATTTATCTAGGTTGAATTCTTTCGGCAATTTCGATAGAATAGAAATGACGTTTTCGTTCATATGATTTGGCATTTTGAGATAACAAAACTTGATCTTCTCGCCATTCTTGATCATTTCATATTTGCGCGTCAACTTAAGGTTAGTTATATGTTTATTGAACACCAACGCGCCGCGCACATGAATGGGAACAGCCTTACTTTTGTTAGGAGAAGCGTATTCAGATAGTCCATTCAAGCCTCGAGGAAACGCGATATCTTCGAATGGAAGTTTATTGAACTCCTGACGAAACTGTGCGATATAGGCCTGTGCTGCAACTTCTGTGTCGGTCATGATAATTTTCAGTGCCGTTTTGATGGCCGAGCGGCAAGCTTGAGGGGTCGATGATTTTACAGCTTCAATACCCATGATCTTGAGTTTGGGTTCTTTATATCGCACACCTTCAGAGTCGTGTACATTCAGAATGTATCGTTTCTTCGCTGTCCATATACCGCGGTCTGCAATCGACTCGCGAGCCATGTTCATTTTTTGTTGGAACGAATTCGTCCGAACAGCAAGGTCCGTATACAGCTTATCCATAAGAGGTTTGATCTTTTTTCGAGCCACATCATCCAAGAAGGAGACCACACGACTCGTTGGTACAGATTGTGTATCCTCAAAGACTTTATATACCAACCCACTAAAATCAATGTATAGCGAGTCCGTATCCGATGCAATAACGTAATCATTGTCTTCTGTTTCTAATAGTTCGTTCATATATTGATTTATCTCATTTTCGGCCCAGCGAATTGCCAACTGACCACCGAGGGTGATGGCTGTGGCTTGCCGAAGATCGAAATATCTAAAATATGGATTTCCTCAACCCAACGCGCCGTAGGCACTATTCAAATTGATCTTCTTCGCCATCTGTAGATTTTTATAGCGAGAAATCTCTTTGATAGTATTCCTACGGAGCGTTGCGAGTTCCTTATCGGTTATGGTTGATAGATTCATGTGCATCTATTTATAAAATAATCATTCCCTAGGTAGAGATTTCCTTCTCTCTATCTCCCGTTCTATATCTTCATACGCTTTCTGAGCTTCGATCATCTTGATCTTATATCGCGCACGATCATCATACTGCCGCTGCATCATTTCAGCAAGAAAGCCCTGTTTCTTGTTTGAGAAATATCTACCATTCGCAGCGAAACTATATCCTTCGATGATGGGAAGATCGAAGGATTTGTCCAAAAGTTGATCGATAGTTATGTTCGCATACTCATTCGATATTGTCTCGGGACCAATATTATACTGCATAATCAAATGTGGGTACAAACTACTCAAATCGAATGATACAATCCATTTATGCATACCCACTTTAGGTACTTTGACGAAAGCTCCCTCATATGTCGCTTCTTTCTTACTTTCCTTGCTTGGTGGGATTGCGATATTCTTGGCCCACAAATGATTATGAATGAGTACGTCCCACATTCGTACCTGCGAGAATACGTCATTATAATTGACCTTGGCGTCGTATGCAAGCGTAAGCACCAGATCGATAAGCTTCATTTTATCGTCTAGTTTATCGACTAGATTAACATCGTGAATGTTGTATTCTATAAATTTCTGAAAGTCGTTTTCATACAATTCATGCAGAGTTTCGTATTCGGAATAATCGAGCTTTCGTTCGTCCAGCTCGATATGTGCGATGTTGTCGAGACGATATGATTCCTGTTGTGTGTATGTGAACTTACGATACATCTCCAGATAATCGAGCGTCGAAATGCCGGCAATCGTGATTGTCGTTTGATCGCGTCCCATGATCGTTACGGTTCGCGTCGTAAAGAAATTCCAGGGCGACAGTTGCTCGATTGTCGTCTGTTCGAATATATGACTCATTCGATTGATGAGATATGGAATATCGAAGAATGCGACGTTCCAGCCAGTTACGATATCGGGATAACCACCTCGACACCATTCTTCAATGAATGCAAATAGTAGTTCGCGCTCATTCTTACATTTGATATACTTAACATCAGGCCGATGAGGAGTGAATGGTCTACATCCAAACACATAAAAAATATTGTTCTTCTTGAGTGTGATGGCCGTGATTTCATTCGTAGCTTGCTCGACCGACGGAAAGCCCTTATCCGAAGCAACCTCGATATCGATATTGGCCACTTTAAGGACTTCGCGATCATACTTCAATTCGCCTGAATATTCTTCGTTGAGATACGCATAGACGAATCGCGTCATGCCATTGATTTCGAAGTTTTTTACATCTTCGTACTTCTTGGCAAACTCTTTGGCCGCATATATCGATTCGAATGGCATCGGCTCAAGCGATTTACCAAGGATCGATTTCCATGTGGAAGTGGATTTATTGCTGGGAACAAATAGAGTGGGTTCGTATTTTACTTTTCGAGTGAACTGCCGTCCATTCTCGTATCCACGAAGAAGGATTTGGCCGCGACTTTCGACTGCGTTCGTATAAAATTTCATACACTCATTATACTACAATGTTAGCGAGTTGTAAACGACTTTGTTACAGGTTTCGCAAGAGTAGACGACATCACCAATCCAGAACCAAACGCTTGGTTGTATGCATTGATAAGCTCGATCATGGGCTTATATGTGAAAAGGATTACGCTTTCGTTCAAGAGAGCTTCCTTCTTCTCGGCCATGGGAATATAGTCAGCCAATCCCATTGTTGGCTGACCTGTTGGCGTCTGTCGATTGATAATAGCCGCGGGATTAATGAGCTTCAGTTTACCGAAGTTCATAGGATTATTCTCGGTATCAACCTGAGCAATAATTTCTTCACTTGTAATTAGTCGGACGACCAAAATGTTCATGATATAGCTCCCGCGGTTTGTCGTTTATTTATAGATAGCTATAGGGGCTTCTATAATTCTTTATGTTTCTCCTCGACAACTCCTTCAATCGATTCTCCAAATCATAGTGATCCTTCGCTGCGTTTAGATATTGTTCGATTTCATTCTGTCGAGAAAAATACTCCTTAAAAGGCCTGAGTAGGATCTTTATTAAGCTGATAGTTCTCATGACTGTTCTGCAAGAAAACTTGGTGTAGGTGAATTTTCACCCCCATCGATGTTGATCTTCTTGGGCTTTTTGTGGTCTGGAATAAAAGACTCAAGCCAAATCCGAAGCATACCATTCATCATTTCAGCATTGCGGACTTCGACTGTATCGGCCAAATTGAATGTGCGAGTGAATGCACGTTCGGCGATACCCTTATACAGATAACCAGCACTGTTGTCATCATGATTCACCTTGCCGGTAATCTTCAGAACACCCTTGTCCAAAACGACATCCAAATCGGTCCGAGCAAAACCAGCCACGGCTAGTTCAATCGTATATCGATTCTCGTCTACCTTACGGATGTTATATGGAGGGTAATTCGAAGCTGTCTTGGCCAGGCTGTCCTGAAAATGATTCAGACGCTTCCACATTCCATCGAACCCAACAGAAAATGGGTCGTACTTAGCAAAATCGTTCATATGCTTTCTCCTTGTTAAGCGAGTTATGACTGAGCCCCAGAATGGCAACTCAGTCATATTATATAGTAATTAAATATGAAATGTCAAGAGATAAAATCGACCTACATCTTCAATATCTTGAGAAGATTAGGCGAAGCATACGTCGCCGGCTTCATGACTTTGCCCGCTTCGTTTTTAATCGCTCGTCCATCGACAAGCTTACTCATGTTTGAGGAGTGCACCTCACTAAAACATGCATCAAGGTCAATACCGAAAGCATGACCAGCACCATATACCACGTACAATAAGTCAGTAAGTGCATCTGCAATTTCGACCAAATTTTCATCAGCAATTCCATCATGTAATTCATTTAGCTCCTCGCGAATCAAATCATATCTAAGGTTAACTGTATTGTTATCGGGCATGTGAGCGTGGATTTCGACCTTTTGATCGCACGCTTTCATGAATTCACGAACCATATCGAAGTTTGTCATGATTATCCTTCTGTTAAGTGCGCTTCTTCTTCTCCAGTTCAGAAGCGATCCATTTCTTGGCCAGATGATTCTCTACAGGCCGAGCCATGAATTTCATCGTTTGTTTATATGCTTTGTTCAGAATATCTTCGGTCGCATTGTTATTATCGATAATAATGAAATGATTGGCACCAAAATAATTCTGAAATTTACCGATATTATTCTGTACAGCTTGCCAACGATCCCGAAGCACAGCATCATCCACTGTGCGTTCACGATTTTGATTACGCTTTCTGGCAACTTCAAGTGAAGTGTTCACGAATACCATATAGCTATCGTATCCCAGATCCTTGAATCGCTCGCTCATGAGCTTGATCTTACCAAAATCGTGACCTGTACCATCGATAACTATACCCAGGCGGCCAGCAAGCAATAGATCGAGTTTATTCGCCGTGATATTTTTCGCAACATCCCGAACAGGGTCGCGTGCAGCAGCCTCGCTATCGGGCATCTTGAGACTTAGACCAGCTTTCTTCAATAGCATAGTGAAAACATCATCGCTATTGACAACGCGCAATCCGGAGGATGTCAATATCTTGCCCGCGACATACGATTTACCTGAACCAGGACCACCCGCCAGAAATACCACCTTGAAAATGTTCTTATCGTAAACACCCTCAGTTAGTAGATTTTCAATTGTTTTATCCGTATTTTCACCATACATTTCGCGATATTTTAATGTATGTTTGCTTGGTTTTGTTTTAGCTCTTGCATCGCCGGGCGCGGGCTGATATGCGGCAGGGTCACTATCGCTCTTTTTATTCATTTTTTTCCAATGGGCGGCTCTTGCTTTTGCGGTCGAAGTAGATAGTCCTGCCACATACTTCTTCGGTAGACCCGATTCTTTGTCCCTAGCAACTTCGCGAAGGTCTTTATCGGCTCCATGATAAGTTCCTTTACCTTTGGTAATGTAAGAATTTACGCGAGCCATACCCCATTGCTGGGGAGTAGTACCTGGCCTATGACCAGAATTCCATGCAGCTACACCACGTCGATATACTTTACGTAGGATACCAATCGAAATGCCAGACTTAGCTGACTTTGCAGCAAGGCTTGCATCTGCTGTTTCATTGATTTCCGTAAAAAAAATCCTGTAATCAAGAAAATTCTTCATTGCGTCTTCCTTCTTTATGCCCACCGATATCGTGTTTAGTGTTTACCGATATTATATTTAGTGTTTAATGACCATTCGTGCTTTTCTTTATATGAAATGATCTTCACTAATGACATGGGTGCTTTATCGGCAATTTGTGCTACATTGAGTAATTCAATCAAGCCCCATTCATGAAGCAATCCAGCAATGGTGTTTCGGCGCTGTTTATCTTGTTCGGAGAAGTCAGTTTCTTTACCGTCCAAGGCCAATAATTCCTTGAAATGAACTATGAAATATCGTTTTTGCTTGTGTAGTATGTGACAAGATTGATACAGTTTTTTGTCTGTATTTCGACCTACGCCAATTCGTGTGAGTGTTTCGCGTATCTTGAGAAAATCTTCGGGGGTTTTCAGGCGGATTTCAATCAGGTCCTTTATTAGTTCTTCGTTTATCATTATTCATACCACCCTGTACAAGTTTATCATGAATCATGATTAAGCTTTCGGGCGATAACAGTTTCAGGGCTTCTTCGGCCTTCGATCTACTATATCCGAAATATGTCATGACAGATTCCAGGTCGGGGCTCGCCTTGAATTTACTCCATTTAGCGAATCTCTTCCTTTTTCTGATAGTATTTATGTAAAAATCATTTTGCAAGAGATTATCCAGATGCTCGCGAGCGTTCATTTCGTTTGCTTCCAATATCGTATCGGGGTGATAGGATAGCGCACGATTTGTCATGAAGGGAACATAACCAGCTTGAGCCAATTCATCGTTGACTGTATTCCGCATCAAATCCTTCTTGGAGAAATTGATTGCGTCTACATAAACAAACGGATTGCTCATTTGAATTGACAGTCGCACATAATCTGAGTCATGCAGGCCGCCATGTTGATTTCAGGATCGACTACGAACGCCGCCTTATACTGATAATCGGCCAAGATCAAAACCAGAGGAGGTATCGATTCGGGCCTCATGATATCATGTGCAATATCATACAGTCGTCTGAATACGACGGCCGTATCTGTTGCTCCATTCAATGCGACCCACTTTCGCATCGCAACGAAATCCTTATCTCGCAGGGATGCGAGTAGATCACGAATATCTGTATCGACAACCTGTCCGAGAATACCAGCATCGATAGTGCCACCCACAGAATATCGCTGAAGCTCGTTTAGCACTCTTCGCCAGTCGGGGAAAAACTTGGTGATGACTTCTGCGACAACACGCTTGTCATACTTCACGTTTTCTGTTTCGAGAATGGTACAGACACGCTCCAGGAACTTACCAGCCAACTGCACTTTCTGTTTACCGTTGATTTTGAAATCAATTACAGCACATCGAGAATGAAGCGGTGGAATTATTCGATTCTTGATGTTGCATGTCAGAATGAAGCCACAATTCTTGGAAAATTCTTCCATGAAATTACGAAGGGCAGGCTGAACATGATTGGTATTCATATAGTCCGCTTCGTCTAGAATGACATACTTTCGGCCGAAAGACATCGACACCGAACTTGCGTAATTCCGAATATCGTTTCGCAGACTATCCTTATCGACATTCAGAGAGCCGTTGAACATGATGCTATCGCATTCAAGTTCATCGAGCATGGCTTTGGCTACGGTAGTCTTACCGACTCCTGAGCCACCAGACAACAATAGGTTAGGAACAAATTTATCATCGACAAATTTCTGAAATGTAGCCTTCAATTCTTCAGGCAGAACACAATCTGCAATTCGTTTTGGTCGGTATGTTTCAACCCAGAGCATTAGTCAGTCTCTCCATAATAAAAAAATGAGGGTCGCGGAGCGTATCAATGATACCTTTAATTTCTCCCACCCCCGCTATGATGTTCGATAATGAACATACACAGAATGTCGCCGATAATTCAAATCAATATACAATCGGTGACGGGTTATATATTATTCCCCAAACTTGCTAATGGTTTCAGTCGCGATATAATACATCACATCGCCAGTAGTGGAAGAGAACTTCGAAATACCCTTCGATGAAATCACTACGTTGTAATCGCGCGGTAGAACCTTAAGGTTATCGAGCCTGAAAATCATCCGATAATTAGTATCGGACTTACCCACGACAGTTTCCCACATATGCGATGAATTGTTGTTCGCATCGAGGGCTGCAAGATATGTCTTGCCGTCTTTTCCAATGATGGCTACGTGCGTTACGGCCAATATCGAAGCGGCACGGAGAGCGCGAATCAGTGTATCGCCATTGAGAGAGAATTCGATTTCAGCACCTGGAAAATTAACTTCTTTATCGGGTGCTGAGACAATCGCTTCCTTTGCAGCGTAAACAAACGAGGCTGAATCCGTCTGATCATGAATTCGAAGCGACTTATCGTCAAACTTCAATTCAGGTTCCTTGAACATGCTCATGAGTCCAATAAGCTGATTCAAATCATAGATCGCAAATTCTCGCGGAATGGTTTCCGAAATATTCGCAACAGCCATCACAGCCTTCGACGCATCAACGGTCTTAAGTTTCTTGCCTTCTCGAAACAATAGCGACATGTTGATGGAAGAAAAGTTCTTGAGAATGTCGATTGTCTCTTTAGATAGCCTCATGATTCACCTTTGTCATAATTCAGTTACGTTCATTAATCCGTTTTACGATCATACATTTGTTCGACAGATTAAACATACTTCATCTTACTCTTTCATGCGTGAATTGTCAATAGCAATTTTACCCTCTAGCTTCTTTGCTTTACCTAACGCATGGACATCGGCTGTAGCAGACACACCCAGAACGGCCAGATCGACAAGGCTTCCAGAATAGATATGTGTTCCCATATGAGCCAACTTCATCCATGGGCATAGCCAAACCTTCATTCCAGCATTGCGTGAATACTGACAGAACATATAATCTTCGGACAGATATCGCTTGGTCTTCGGGTCGATGGGGCAATCAAAATATGCGACGATTTCGCGCGATCCATCGAAGTGTTCTGTTCGGACATGATCGGGCCTATACGATAGGTGTGGGTATGCCTTTGCGAAGCGTTCAAATACACTTCGTTGAATCATCATGAAGCCCGTTCCGCTCTCCATTACCTCGACTGGTTCGGAGATACCAATTTCATTGACACCCTCGACAGGATTGAACACATAGTCGCCAATATAATTAGCCAGATTTTCAGGATCGCGATCACCGAAGCCCTTATCGACTGCACGCTTCACCTTTTCCCATGAAATGCATTTCTTGGGGTATGGACCACATACGACATCTTTATCGGAACCAGGTTCGGCAATAGCCAATAATGCTAGAACGTCATTTGGATCGAAGCCAATATCAGCATCGATGAAAAGAAGATGGGTAGCATCCGATCTAAGGAATTCATCGACCAGATAATTACGGGCGCGTTGAACCAACGATTCGTTGAAAAGATAATTCAACGAAAGGCTAAGACCATATTCAGTGGCCATCTTCATCAAATCTGCTGTGGACTTCGTATATTGACCAGAACACATACCACCATACATTGGGGTGGCTACGAATAGCTTTCGCTTACGTAGTTCTTCTACATCGATTGATAGTTCCATTATATAATCACTCCTTTAATAATAACAATTCTATATAGCAGTCTAATTTAGACATCGGTGTGTTTTAACGAACCGGATGATTCAATCACATCGGCTTTCGCATCATCTTCCGATAGGTCACCATCAGCTTTGGGTAGATTACTTTTTCGGGCCTCGCGTATTTCACTCATCACGGCTTCAAAGCTATCAAAGCATTTCTCAAATCTGATCTGATAAAGAGACTTCATGCCCAATAGAATATTTGCAACGTTATCGGTAGACATGTCTCTTTCCATGACGCTTTCCTCTAGAAGATCAAGATCATCGACTATATGCCAACAATTCATGATATTCTGTTCAAGTTCCAAAACTGGGATAGTCATGTTATTCTAGCTCCTCTGGTTGTTGTTCGGCCCAATTGGCCAGTCGTTTCGGTAGAAGATGTTGGCCAAGAAGTTCAATACCAATCAAGCGCCCATCACTTGCAATATCAATATAGATATCGCGAGTTACTTCCAATGTACGACTCTTCGCTTTGACTTTGGGTGTGTTGTCCAAATAGATATATGCTGCATTGGCGTCGGGATCGTAAGTGAACGAACCGAGAAATGGTATATGTTTCAATTTCTTGCGTGTCATGATGTTTCTAGCATAGTTGAGGAAGATATTCGGATACGGTTCTATGTTCCGTAAGTTGAAATCCAACAGACTTGTATGTGGGAAGGGCTGCGGGATGATCCAAGCTTGTGGTATATACCCACATATTGTCGGCGTGCAGTGCGCCTAGATACAGACAATATTTTAGAAATTTCTTACCGACTCCCTTACCTATCGCATGAGGCAGCAATCCAAAATATTCCAGATTGCAATTGAAGTTAGAGGGATCTGCGAAATTTGCCGTAACTCGTCGGACCGTGCTATATGTTTGATACTTGATCATGGCCATTCCCGCAGGACAACCATCATGCATAAGTGTGATATATTGCTTTTTTGGATCATTCAGATAATCATGCAGTTCAGCATCGATTTTATAGTTGTAATACCACCACTTGTAGTCGTGACCTATCGTGTTGTAGAGCCATAGAAAATATTCTGGTGTCCATTTCTGGGCTACATGCACATTGAATTCCATGCTGCGATCAATCATAAACAGATCAATATCGCGCAAATCTACCGTAAGTTTGTAGTAGGTATAGGAAGTTTCTTCGATACTCATTACCGCAGACCGTAATATTTTTTCGCATATGACGCAGAATTCACATCGATCACACACTTGAATACGATGACGGGTCGCAGTCTATGACAATCGCGCGTGGTGGGCATAGCTCTATGCCAAGAGTGTGCAGGAAACAAAAACAACCTATTGGGAACATATGCATTGTAATGAATCACATCCGTTTTCATTTCATTGTACAGACAGGTACCACCCTCATGTTCGATATTCCATTTCGTCAGAGGATAATAGATCGCGGTATAATCACCATCGTCGCGATGCACTAATCCATCAATACCATATGTATGTGCATTGATATATGCTCGCGTAAAATTGCATTCATAATCACAGAATTCGTATAATTTCTTCTTTATTTCTTTCCACAACATCATAATGTATGGATGCTTTGCATCGAGCGTTGTCAACTCGGCCGCAGTAGGTGCAGGTAGCCGGGCAGTATCCTGAAATATGCTATAATGCCAATGCCAATTGGGCAATGATCGATCAAGCGAGGAACGCCAACCATGATTCAACTGCACACATCCAACTTCAATCTCGATAAGCTCATGGATTTTTTGATCCATAACATTATCGAACACTCCAAATTTGATGTCTGTGTTATGCATATGTAAGTCTCAATATCAATTGATACATCTTGTCATTATATCATAGAGGTATAACGATGTCAACACATATACAAAAAACCCGGAGAATTTCTTCTCCGGGCTATTGCAAAGCCTAAGGCTTAGGCGGCGAGCAGGCCTTCGCCGCCGGCGGCGAGCAGGGCGTAGCCAGCCGCGACGACCGCACGGGTGGGAGTGCCCAGACGATACATGCGAACCGTATTGCCGCTCGGAAGCGTCTTCTGGTTGGCATAGATCGCATAACCACGCTGGCGCAGATTGCTTGCGGCGGCGCTGATGTTGGCAATGCCAAATCGCGACTCGGCCTGAGTGGCCGTGATGTCGTTACCGTTCTGGAGGAACGAAAGCAGGCGCTCAGTCTTGCGCTCAGTCTTAGTTGTCTTACTCATTAGTCTAGATATCCTTTAGTTAGGAGATAAAAATTCAGTCCAGACAGAATGCCTGGACTGGGTAGTCTACCGATCAGAACGGGGTCTGATCGGTACTCTGGGGACTCATACCATCGGGTGAGGGCATGGGAGCCGGAGTGGGAGGAACCATGGTCGGATCGACCTTGGTGTAAAGTTCAAGAAAAGTATTCTTCGTCTCGGTGTCGAACCGATTGATGCAAAGCTTGATCGCTCGCATACGGTCACCGAACATGAGATAGGTATTGACGATATGAACAAGTCGCCGAGTGGAAATCACCTCATCGATAGCATGTTCATCGAAAGTCTTCCGAATGATGGACGACCAGGCGATCAGGTGAGTTACGAAGGCTCGATCCTCGTCGGTGCAATCGCGCCCCGCGCACAGGTAGCCATTCAGAATGCGAGTTTCGATAACCGAGCTAGGAAACATTTGCTCGATGGTGATGGGAAATCGCTCCAACCAAGCATCATCAAGAATGCCCGCAGCCACGTATCGGCCGTCGTCGGAGCCGCGGCCCTTGGTGTTAGCCGTCGCAACGACGGTGAAACCCTCGACCGGGACGATCAATTCGCCCGTCTTCTTAATGTAATACGGCTTGCCTTCAAGGATGCCCTGCAAACACATCACCTTGCCGGGATCAGACCGGTCGGCCTCATCAATTAGAAGAACCGCGCCCTGTTCCATCGCACGAATGGCCGGACCCTTGATAAACTTGGTTTCACCGTTGATGAGCCGAAAGCCGCCAATCAAATCATCCTCGTCCGTTTCACGGGACATCTGGATACGGATCAGAGGGCGACCTGTGCGGCTCGCAGCCTGCTCAATCATGAAGGTCTTGCCGTTACCCGACATACCCACAACGAAAAGCGGAAAGAAATTCTTTGAGGCTAGAATGACCTCAACGTCCTTGAAGTCACCGAACGGCACATACAACGGATCGCGGCGCGGCACCAAAGCCACGTCATATTCCGAAGTAGCATTGGGATCAAACGCCTGGGCTGCGACCTTGAGTGCAGAAGCCGTGGGGAAATTGACGACTGCCATATCGACGGTCGCAGACTGATCCGCAGAGGGAATCTCAATCTGTGTCAGAGCCGAGTGGTTCAGCGTCTTTTCCTTAGCGGGCTTGACCATCTTGAGAGACTTTGCAATCGGCCGACCACGTTCATAGCTTGCGGGAAGCTTGTATTCTCCACGACCCTGCCGATAGGCCGAGCCTAGAAGCCAGTACCAATCCTTCTTGACGAACTTGAAACCGGCACTCTCCACGAGAGCCAGAAGATCGGTTCGATTGAACGAACCATCCTCACCGAACTTAGCAGCCGCAAGCTTGAGGAATTCAAGCTTGCCCGCGTTCTTATTTGCATTCACAGACGGGTTTTTCTTGGTCATTTTCATCTTATAATCTGATTATATCGTAAGTTGGTGGTGGTTGTCAACTACAATCACCCACAATAGTAGGGTAATTTTATTGCGTTGTTTACGCTGCGATTGACATATTCTTAGTCGGCTTATTATTCACGATTCCATCGACAAACGAGGACAGAAGTGGCCGAGTATTCAACCTTTCCTGCCGAGCCTGGATGAAAGACCGAGCAATCTGCGACTTAGTAGCATCGGTGGCCACAGTGAATTCAAAATCATCCGAATCTACAGTAAGAGCATTATTCTTGAGGAAATGATACTGATTATATCCTTCGAAATTCGACAGAGTGACAAATCCCTGCCGCCGAAACGTCTTCTTTACGCCCTCGATATCGTAAGTATCAGACTTGATCCTCACAGTAGCAACGGAAGAAATAGTATTGGCATGCCAATTGGCAGTACGTAGAATATACTTAACGTCCCGAAGTGAACCAATGCGATATGATATTGTATTGTATCCATCGGCCCGAAGCATATTCATCAGATGACCAGTAAGATGCTTTTCAAAAGTAGGAATATGAACATTCTTCTTAGTGATGGGATTTTGCAGAATAGTAGAACCAGAAAAGTAGGCATGGAAAGGGAAGCCTGACTTCTGTTTCATATGAATAGTACTGTCGGCCGACACTTCGCCATCGGTCAGAAACACGGCCGTGACGACCTGAGAATTCGTTTCCCTCTTGAACTTGGGCAGAATTACCTGAGCCAAGATTGCGGCGCTATTCAGCGGAGTCATATTCAATATGAACGGATTAGCAGTATGACCACTAATGTAATTGGTATACAGGAGATTTGTCATTTCCCGGAATTGATGCATCTTCATTCGGTGACTGAACAATTCAATCAAACGCGCCCCGCATGCCGGCGACAACATCCCGTCATTAGCAACCCGATTCAGTCGGTCAACGGTATTATTGGACACACTCTTATGATTGACGGAATATCCGGTGGTAAAACCGTATACTGTATGAGGAATATTGACCTTTCGGCAGAACATAACAAGACCCATCAATTGCTCGATAGTGCCCTTCATGTTTACCTTCATTGAATAGGAAAAATCAACAAACAAAACGAGCCCATGGTTCTTGCCCGTCGGCGTAATCGCATTGCGCTTGAAAAGATCGGTTGTCAGCTTGTACGCATGAAGGCGCTTGAAGTCCAGAGCACCAGTCTTGGCCTCTTGCGTCCGAGAATAAGTGTCGGCCGCCTTCTTGCGCTCGAATTCCCCCGACAAATAATCGACCATTCGCTGGTTCTTCTTTACCAGTTCCGAAAAGCCTTTAGTGTCAATAGTCTGATTGGTCGAACGATAAATTTCAAAGACCTTCTCATAAGGCACAATGAAATCTTGAAGAGGAATATTGGTGTCCAGCGTAATGTACTTCGGCGAATGTTGATTATTTGCGACCAACTGATTGGCGATGTTATCATCCAACGCATCCGACGTGGTTACATCCAGACTATCGAATTCATTATCGTCCTGCTGGTCGCTATCGTCGCTATCGTCCTGCTGGTTACCCGAAGCGTCCGAAGCGT
>SXGQ01158919.1_pt1 | contig 41257 bp, 41 predicted proteins | sample 3178371 | NCBI WGS metagenome assembly SXGQ01 (sample SAMN11356859, study PRJNA531348) | freshwater metagenome | isolation source: freshwater sample F1-20 | place: China: Fuxian Lake, Yuxi | collected 2017-12-25
AAAAATCCAGAGATGGCACGCAGGGTGAAATTGTTCATGGTTTATTTTTTGAGGGTGAGGAAAAGTCCGGCCGAAGTTACAGGAATGGCGATGATGTATACGGCGGGTTGCGACAACCAAGCTTCGGCGTTAAAGAAAATGCCTGTTTTCTGGAACTGCTGCAGGGTGAGGTAGTGGATCAGGACGGTGCTGCCGTTGAAAATGAAGTGCGACAGGGTAGAATACCACAGGGATCCTGTGGATACATAGACCAGTCCTAAGATGAGTCCTATGGCGAAAATGCCCACGAATTCAAAGGGCGAAAAGTGGATGGTCGCGAAAACAAAGGCTTGAAACAGGACGGCGCTTCTTCGGGTTTGAAAACTCTGTGCGGCCATGGTAGTGATGAGTCCACGGAAGACGTATTCCTCAAAAATGGCGGGCATGAGGGCCAAGATGAAAAGGCAGACAAACAGTTCTGGGAGAACTTCCATGTCGAGCATCGCTTCAAATATCGCTTGTCGTTTGGTATCCAGCAGCGTAAACGCGCGGGAGAAATCGCCCAGAGGCAGGTGTTTGAAATAGGCGGTAGACAGGGCCACGAGGGGAATCATGCCGAGGGCCAGCAGGGTGGCGCCCAGGAGTTTTTTGCTGCTCAGTTTTTGGGTATAGCCCCCAATTTCGTTGGGCTTGTATTGGGCGATCAGGGTGATGAGTAGTGCGGGGATGGCCATGAAGGCGGTGAATTGTAGCAAGTTGCCCCAACGCAATACATTGATTCCCAAGGCCGTGCGAGAGGGGTGGTTGAGCAGTTGCGAGGTTTGATCGGCCGAAAGACCGTAAAGGATTTTGCCCATGAGTTGTGAAAGGCCCAATCCCACCAAACTAAAAACGATGATGGTGAATAGCAGTGCGCCTACGCCCCAGAGATTTCTGAGTGGATTGGTGGAAGGGGTTTGTGAAAGCATGCGTAACTTTGCAGCAAAGTTGGTAAAAATCGGCGACATAGCGTTGGGAGAATTTCCGTTGTTATTGGCACCCATGGAAGACGTGAGTGATCCGCCGTTTCGGTATGTGTGCAAGCAACACGGGGCCGACCTTATGTACACTGAATTTATTAGCAGTGAGGGATTGATTCGCGATGCGGTGAAGAGTCGACAGAAGCTCGATATTTTCGATTACGAACGACCGATAGGCATTCAGATTTTCGGGGGCGATGAAGAGGCGATGGGATTGGCGGCGAGGATTGTGGATGCCACGCAGCCTGATTTGTTGGACATCAATTTTGGTTGTCCGGTGCAGAAGGTGGTTTGCAAGGGCGCGGGTGCTGGGGTGTTGAAGGACATTGATTTGATGGTAAGATTGACCTCGGCGGTGGTGAAGGGAACGTCGTTGCCGGTAACGGTGAAAACGCGATTGGGCTGGGACGATAGTACGAAGAACATCGAGGAGGTGGCCGAGCGATTACAAGACGTTGGGGTGAAGGCGTTAACGATTCATGGCAGAACGCGCGTGCAATTGTATAAGGGCGAGGCGGACTGGACGTTGATTTCGAAAGTGAAAAACAATCCTCGGATACAGATTCCGATTTTTGGCAATGGCGATATTGACTCGCCGCAGAAGGCGTTGGAGTATAGAAATCGCTATGGGGTGGATGGCATCATGATTGGACGGGCGAGCATTGGCTATCCTTGGATTTTCAGGGAGGTGAAGCATTTTATGGCCACGGGTGAGGTGTTGGATGGGCCTACATTGGCTGAGCGATTGGATGCCTGCAGAACCCATTTTGTGAAGAGTGTGGAGTGGAAAGGTCCGAAGGTTGGGGTGTTTGAGATGCGCAGGCACTATGCGAATTACTTCAAGGGGTTGCCAAATTTCAAGGACTTCAGGGTGAAGTTGGTGGGTTGCGAGGTTCCGGATGAGATTTTGGAGACCTTGGATCGCATTTTGGTGGAGTACGAGGGCTTGGTGAATTGAGAGATTTCCTTACATTTGCCTTTAAGAGATAAAATACTATGAAAAAAACAATACTTTCTTTGATGGCTTTGGTATCGTTGGGTGCGTTTGCGCAGACTGGATACTATGTAGCCCCGGGCACTGGATCGGGTAATCCAGGGGGATTAAATGGCGATGCGGAATACCCTCCAGGGGGCGGTTTGCCAACAGGATGGACAACCCTAATAACAGGTCCACAGAACGAAATGTGGAGCGCGTCACAAAACATGCCTTTCACTTTCAAATTCAACGACCAAGACGTAACTAGCTACAAAGTGGCTGCCAACGGTGTCGTAACTTTTGATGTTGCTACAACCATCACGCCTTCTGCCGTGAATGGCGATTTGCCAAATGCGGGTATTCCGAACCAATCGGTTTGTGTGTGGGGTGTTGGTGCAACAGCCACTGGTGATTACGTGGTGTCTAAAACTTTCGGAACCGCTGGCAAACGTCAGCATTGGATTCAGTACAATAGCTGCTCTGAGGCCAACATTGGCACAGGATGGATTTATGCCAGTATCGTATTGGAAGAAGGAACCAACAACATTTACATCGTAGATCAGCGTTACAACGGTACAGCGGCGTCTAAGATTTCTATGGGTGTTCAGATTGACGGCAGCACAGCGATTAAGGTGAGTGGAACACCTGCTTACGGCATGAAAGCGGTGAACGATCCTACCACTGCTGATAACGTGTTTTACAGTTTCATTCCAGGCATTCAGCCAGCCAATGAAGCGGGTATCACTGCGTTGAATGTTGCAAAGTATTTGAGTTTGAACAGTGCTCCGTATGACATTTCCATGAGTATCATCAACGGAGGTTCTAGTGCAATTACCTCTTTGGATGTTGAATACACCATCGATGGTGGTGCTGCAGTAAGCGGTAAAATTACTGGTTTGAACATCGCTTCAGGTGCCACCGGTACTGCGGTACACCCAACCAAGTGGTCAGGTGCTACTGTAGGGGCTCATACTGTAGCTGTGAAAATTGTAAAAGTGAATGGTGCAGTTGACACAAAAGTGGGTAACAACAATGCGACCAAAGCGGTGATGGTATTTGACAAAGCAGTTGATCGCAAGATTATGAATGAAATATTCACTTCTTCTACTTGTCCTCCTTGTACGCCAGGTAATGTCAACTACAACAAAGTGATTGAAGGCAGAACAAAACACAGCACGATTAAATACCAAGTAAACTTTCCAGGTACTGGCGACCCTTATTGCACGCAAGAAGTGAAAGATCGTATGACTTTTTACGCAGTGAATTCAGTGCCAAGAATGGAAATTGACGGAGGATGGGACGGTAATGCAAATTCTTTTTCTACGGGTTTGTATGATGATTTCCAAGCCAAGCCCGCCTTCGTGGAAATTACCGGAAGTGTCTCGTTGACATGGAAAAATACTGTGACCTTGGATGTGACTTTGAATCCTTTGTTGGACAACGGAAGTAATAACTTAAAATTGCATGCAGTCATTGTTGAAGGAATCACATACGCAAATAAAAAGTCGAATGGTGAGACCAAGTTTGAGGAAGTGATGAAGAAGATGATGACGGGTTCTGTAGGACAGGTTTTGACGCCTTTGAAGAAGGATACCAAGGTGACCAAGAAAATCGCCTACACTTTCAACGGTGGATACCGTTTGCCACTGGATGGTTCTGCGGCGCAGCACATCAATCACTTGTCTGAAAACAGTGTAGAAACTTGGAATGATTTGGCAGTCGTGGTATTTGTCCAAGATGCCAGTACCAAAGAGATTTTGCAATCTCAGACTTTCCCAATTGCATTGGTGGGTACGGAGGCAGTTGAGCAGAACTTGAACTTGTATCCCAACCCTGCTAACAGCGTCTTTGTTGTTGAAGCAAAGGAAATGGGCAACGCTGCTGTGGTTGTTACCGACATGCAAGGCAAAGTGGTGTTCAATGGTAACATGAATGCTGGTGCTTTGAGCATGAACGTGGCCGACTGGTCGAACGGTGTTTACATGGTATCAGTAAACGGCAATAGTAAGAATTTGAATAGCAAGATTGTGATTCGTAAATAAGAATGACAAACACAACAATTTTTTCGTTCAAATGTCGTTTGGTATAGTATGAGGCGCAGTTTACGCATGGTTCAAGTGGTGTTGTTGTTTGTGATAACAGCACTGTTGTTAGAAGCCTGTGGAACTGCAAAGGGTAAATCTTGTAAGCCCCCTCGAAAGCGTTATTTTCACGATACATTTTTGAATATGTAATCAAAAAAGCCCCGGCAGCGCCGGGGCTTTTTTTTAACCCTGCACGAAACCAACGCCGGGTCCTTTTGGAGGCCCCAATTTTGTTGAAGATTTCGTATTTTTGTAGAACTTTATCAATCTATAATCTCAGTCCATGTTATTGCGAAACATTGTGAACCGGGAGGAACTGAAACGTCGGATGGATGCCGATGTTCGTCCTTACACCACCATTTCTTTTTATTGCTACCACCCCATAGAGGATCCCATGGCTTTCCGCAACGATTTGTTTTTGCGGTTTTCACGTTTGGAAGTTGTGGGTAGAATTTATATCGCCCATGAGGGAATCAATGCACAGCTAGCGCTGCCTTCAGCGCATTTTGAGGCGTTTAAATCGGATTTGTACACCATCGACTTCTTGAACGGCATTCGATTGAATGTGGCCATTGAGGAGAAGCAGAAGAGTTTCATCAAATTGGATGTGAAAGTGAGGGAAAAGATTGTGGCCGATGGCATTGATGATCCTACCTTCAGTTTGCAGAATCGGGGAAAATACCTGGACGCTGCAAATTGGAATCAAAAAATGGCCGATCCCAATGCAGTGGTGATTGACATGCGAAACCATTACGAAAGTGAAGTGGGTAGGTTTGAGGGTGCGAGCTGTCCGGATACAGATACGTTCAGGGACGAGTTGGCGCGGGTTTTGGATTTGTATAAGGAGGAGAAGGACAAGCCCATTTTGATGTATTGCACGGGAGGGATTCGGTGTGAGAAAGCCAGTGCATGGATGAAGCACAACGGCTACAACGAGGTGTATCACTTGGAGGGTGGGATCATCAATTATGTGAACCAGGTTAAGGCTTCGGGTTTGGAGAATAAGTTCAAGGGGGTAAATTTTGTATTTGACCAGCGTTTGGCTGAGCGTGTGAGCGATGATGTGATTGCCGTTTGTTATCAGTGTGGTTCACCTGCAGATAGCCACATCAATTGCGCCAATACCGGTTGCCATTTGTTGTTCATTCAATGCAGCGCTTGTGCTGAGAAATTTGAGCGTTGTTGCTCAGAGGATTGCAGGTCGGTCATCCACTTGCCTGAAGAAGAACAAATTCAATTGCGCAAGGGCAAGCCGGCGGGCAGAATCTTCAGTAAGGGAAGATTTCCAGGCAAAGTGTAAAATAATTTGAGCAGTTTGTCGTTTATGTGTAATGAATTCGGAGTTCACGGTGTGCGCGGGTCGTGGATGCAGGTCTCCGCTCCTTATATTCGCAGAATTAATTTTAATTGAAACACAATACGATGAGATATACTCGTAATGCGCAAGAGAAATCTTGGTTACGATGGGCAGTGATACTGCTTACAGTGATGGCGATGCCCAGTGATGTTTTTGGACAGTGGGGATTTGGTGCAGATGCAGGCAGTGCAGACACAACAGCAAAAGACAGCGGTGCAACTTCGGGTGGTGGCGATGGTGGTTGGGGTATGGATGGTGGCGGATCTGCGGAAGAGCCGGCGATAAAGCGAGCGCCTTACGTTCGGTTTGTGCCTCCTTACGATAGCATGCGTGAGATTATCTTTTACGAGAACATCATTGAGGATGAGATGTGTGAGAATTGCGGGGCCGATTCGTTGTATTGGCGCGCCAAGAAGTATTTGGTTCAGCGCTTCGGCAAAGAGGGATACAAGAAGATGGTGATAGAGGATAAGCTGGCCGAACGGATTGTTTTGAAGGTAACCACTCCGATGGTTTGCAGATACGGACAGTATAACAAGAAGCAGGAAGGTGTTTTGGAATACAGATTGACATTGCGATTCAAGGACAGTAGATACAAGTATCAATTTGGCAATTTTATTCATGTTGAAGCGGAAGAGGGACTGAGCACGAAGATTTCAAGAACCTACCACGAGCACTACATGCGTTTGAAAAAAGGTTTTCAATATACAGATCGTTATTTGTTGGCGGCAGATTTTGAGGTAAACGAGGTTGTAACGGGCTTGAAAAAGACGTTGCAGCAGCCTTATCAGCCCGACGAGGACGATTGGTAGGTCGATTGATTTTACAGCGAATACTGCGCTTTTCACCCCCGTATTGTTGGCATTGGATGCAGGCATTTGCTGTCCAATCGAAGAAAGCATGAAAAAAAGTTGTGTATATCTTGCTCTAAGAGAGAAAATATCCTATTTTTGCAACCCCAAAAACTAAGTAAGAATTACAAACGTGAATCCGCTGAGTACATACAAAACCGTTTCGGTTAACAAAATGACTGCCGACAAGCAGTGGTTTGTTGTTGACGCAAATGGACAGACATTAGGCCGTATGGCCTCTCAAATTGCTTCGGTATTGCGAGGCAAAAACAAGCCTTCTTACACACCCCATGTGGACTGTGGTGACAACGTGATCGTGATCAACGCGTCACATGTTGCTATGACGGCTGGCAAGTTCGACAAGAAAGAGTATTTGCGTCACACAGGATTTCCTGGTGGTCAGCGAAGCACATTGGCGAAGAACGTGAAGCCTGCTCGTTTGATCGAGATGGCGGTGAAAGGCATGTTGCCGAAGAATCGCTTAGGCCGTAGATTGTTTACGAATTTGTTTGTGTACGAAGGATCAGAGCATCCCCACGCGGCACAACAACCCAAAGTAATGAATACTGAAAACTGAGCCCTATGATAAACACCTCAGGCAGAAGAAAAGCCGCTGTTGCACGCGTGTACCTGAAAGAAGGTAACGGAACCATTATTGTAAACAAGAAGCCATTGGAAGTTTACTTCCCATTATCATGGCATCAATCAGCCATTCAAGCCCCTATGGCATTGACTGAGAACGGAGGAAAGTACGACGTTCAGGTGAATGTATGTGGAGGTGGTGTAAGCGGACAAGCGCAAGCGATCCGTTTGGCCATTTCTAAGGCTTTGGTTGACATCAATGCAGAGTTGAAATCTCCTTTGAGACAGGCAGGATTCATGACACGTGACTCACGTGTTGTTGAACGTAAGAAGCCAGGTCAGAAAAAGGCACGTCGTCGCTTCCAGTTCTCTAAACGTTAATTATACCCATGGCATATACTCAGCAAGATTTGTTGGAAGCAGGTGTACATTTTGGTCACCTTACCCGCAAATGGAATCCCAAGATGGCTCCATACATTTTTATGGAACAGAATGGTATCCATATTATTGATTTGAAAAAAACCGAAAGCAAGTTGGAGGAAGCCAAAGCGGCAGCCAAGAACATTGCGCGTTCAGGACGTAGGGTTTTGTTCGTGGCTACCAAAAAGCAAGCGAAAGAGATTGTTGCCGAAGAAGCCAAGCGCGCCAACATGCCTTTCACCACAGAGCGTTGGTTGGGTGGTATGTTGACAAACTTCCAAACTGTACGCAAGAGCATCAAGCGTATGCAGAACATCGACAAGATGGCAACTGACGGAACGTTTGATCGTATCAACAAGAAAGAGCGTTTGATGTTGGATCGTGAAAAAGCAAAATTGCGCATGATTTTGGGTGGTATCGAGGATATGACCAAATTGCCAGGTGCTATTTTCATCATCGACGTGAAGCGTGAACACATTGCTGTGTCTGAGGCCACCCGTTTGGGTATCCCCACCATCGCATTGGTAGATACAAACTCAGATCCTACTGTGGTTGATTACTCAATCCCCGGAAACGATGATGCTTCCAAGTCTATTCAGTTGATTGCCCGTGAAATTGCGGATGCCATCATCGAAGGTAGCCTGGAGCGCAAGCGTGAAAAGTCTGAAGACGATGCAACCCCCGTTGCTGAAAAAGAAGTTGCGGCAGAAGTATAATTGAATTAACAATGACTACTATTACTGCATCAGAAGTAAATAAACTGCGTCAAATGACCGGCGCAGGTATGATGGATTGCAAAAACGCTTTGGTAGAAACCAACGGTGATTTCGAAGCTGCGGTTGATTTTTTGCGCAAAAAAGGTGCGAAAATCGCTGCGAAACGCGCGGATCGCGAAGCTACTGAAGGATGTGTTATCGCCACGACCAACGATGCTCGCAGCGCGGGTGTGATCGTTTTGTTGAGCTGTGAAACGGATTTTGTTGCCAAAAACGAAAACTTTGTTGCGTTGGCAAAAAATATCGCCAAAGTGGCTTTGGAGAACCAACCTGCAGACGTTGACGCATTGAAGGCATTGTCGATTGGCGGTGTGAGCATTGCAGATCGTTTGTTGGAAGAAGTTGCCAAAATTGGGGAAAAGATTGACGTTAGTAAATATGAGTTGGTACAAGGTGCCAACGTGGTATCTTATATTCATGGTGCTAACCGCATGGGTGTTTTGGTTGAAATGAACAATGTCGCCAACGATGCCAACCACACTGCAGGAAAAGATGTAGCAATGCAAATTGCCGCAATGAATCCCGTTGCTGTGAACCGCGATAGTGTGGATGCCAATACCATCGAGCGTGAATTGGAAATCGGTCGCGAGCAAGCACGTGCTGAGGGTAAGCCTGAAGCCATGATTGACCGTATTGCCGATGGTAAGTTGCAGAAGTTTTTCAAGGAATCTACTTTGTTGGCGCAGGATTTCGTGAAAGATGGTTCTATGACCATCGAGAAATACTTGTCTGGCGTTGAGCCCGGTCTTACCGTTTCAAGTTTCAAGCGAGTGCAACTCGGATAATCAATAAATTTTAAATCCCTCGAAAGAGGGATTTTTTTTGCTAATATTACAACATCAAATGAGGTTTAAAAGAATACTACTGAAATTAAGTGGTGAGGCTCTGTTGGGCACTCAATCATATGGAATCGACGCCAAAGTGCTCGAGGCTTATGCCAAGGAAGTAAAGAAAGTGGTAGATGCGGGCGTAGAAGTAGCCGTAGTCATTGGTGGCGGCAACATCTTCCGTGGCGTTCAAGGCGCTCAAGGGGGCGTTGTAGATCGCGCTACAGGTGATTATATGGGTATGTTGGCCACAATGATCAACGCCATGGCCTTGCAAGGCGCTTTTGAAAAAGTGGGAATGTCGACTCGTTTGCTCTCTGCCATCAAGATGGAACAAATTTCAGAACCCTTTATTCGTCGCCGTGCCATTCGTCACCTTGAAAAAGGTCGTGTGGTAATTTTCGGTGCCGGCACAGGAAATCCCTATTTTACTACCGATACAGCTGCGTCGTTGCGAGCCGTGGAGATTGAGGCCGATGTGGTGATCAAAGGAACCCGTGTGGATGGCATTTATGACAGCGATCCAGAAAAGAACCCTAGGGCTGTGAAATACGATGCAATTTCTTTCAAGAAGGTTTACGACCTCGGACTGGAAGTAATGGATTTAACGGCCATTACATTGTGTCAGGAGAACAACAAACCCATCGTGGTGTTTGATATGAATGGCGAGGGGAATTTGATGAAGTTGGTGCAGGGCGAAAAAGTAGGAACGCTGGTGATCGACTAACAGGGGCATGCAATGAGTCGTTGTAATTTGCAATTGAATCAGCATTTACAGCAAGAGATGACACTTCGTTGCCAACAATTGGATAAACGTATTTTATCATGGGGGCTGGCTTCGCCAGCCCTACATGCGTTGGTATCGCTGAATATTAAAACGGTGGAGGATTTGCTATCGTGCACGCGTGCAGAAGTTGCAGCAGCCCATGGGATGGGTTATACGGGCTTGCAGCGCATTGAGACAGGATTGTTGTCGTTGGGAATCAACTGGAACCAATCAGCTTAGTTGGGATGAGTACAGTTTAAAACAAAAAAAGACGGCCTCGGCCGTCTTTTTAAATATCTAGTAACTTTTGGACTTACGCCAAAGAGTTCACATGCTTCTGCAGACTTGACTTCAAGTTGCCAGCTTTGTTCTTATGGATTACATTGCGCTTGGCCAATTTGTCCAAAGCAGAGAAAGCGTTTGTCAACAACTTCAATGCCTCGTCTTTGGTGGTTGCCTTGCGAATGGTCTTCACGATATTACGAGCAGTCTTGTGCTGGTAGCGGTTGAGATCACGCTTGGCAGCGTTGGCTCTGATTCTTTTGATTGAGGACTTATGATTTGCCATTTCTATTAAAAAGGACTGCAAAGATAACCAAATGCAATGAATTCAACAAGACATTTCAAAATTTATCAATCATTTTCTGAAGCGAGTTGAACCTTTAGTCCTTCCATATCTGACGATAGGTGCAATTGGCAACCCAAACGACTGTTGGTTTTGACAAAAAAAGCTTGGTCCAACATCCCCAACTCATCCTCTGTGGGCTCTGGCAGCGCATGATCGCTGAGGATGTATACCTGGCAAGTGGCACACATCGCCATTCCGCCACATTCACCTTTTACGGGCAATTCTACGGCCCTGCAAAAATCCATTAAATTCAGCCCCATATCCGTGGGCGCTTCGTAGGTATTTTCTACGCCATCGCGGTCAATAATATGGATGGATATGAGAGAATTTTCCATGGTTAACGCAAATGGGTGAGGTGGTCTAGGCTGTTTTTGATTTTGATGCGATAATGGTTTTCGTGGTTGTGTTTTTCTACCACATACAAACAAACGTTATCGTGTTCAAAATCATCCATTTGTTGCAAGGGTGTGTTGGTGAGCAAACATAAAAATCCACGCAATGCCCTGCCGTGCATACAAATCAATACGGGATTTTCGCTGACACTTTCAATTTTTTTCAGGGCTAGTTTTTGGCGCTTTTGCATGGCCAATGGCGTTTCTCCGCCGTTGATGGCTTGGTTTAGTTCGCCATTTCTCCATCGCTGCAACATCGCATAGAATTCTGATCGCGAATGTTCGCTCGGTTGCTGTCCTTCAAGGATTCCCCAATTGATCTCATTGAGTTCAGAGATTACATGCGTTGGAATTTTCAGTGGTGCAAAGGGCGCTACGGTCTGATGGGTACGCTTTAGTGAGCTTACATAAATGCGTTGAAATGGGATGTGTTTGTAGGCCTGAAAGAATGCATCGGCCTGTTGTTGTCCCAGTTCGTTGATATCAGTGTCTACCCCAGAACCCTGTACAATTCCCATGCGGTTGTAATGGGTTTCCCCATGCCGAATGATGTACATTGTTTTTATGGCGGGGGAGGGTGAACTTTGCATGGTTAAAAGACGGTGATGGAACGGCCAACGATGGGTGCAAATATACAACAGGGGATGGCGATTTATCGTAAGCCCCAAGGCACTTTGCCTGAATTTTCCATCGGCAATTGGTGCGCATTACCGGCAAATGCTGCGTTTTCAGCGGATACATTCTGTCTTCAGCCTTTTGATAGAACCCGTGATTTGGAGATATTGGAAGTCGCACAGCGCGGTCAGGGTTGGGATGATTGTAATCAGGTTTGGATGCGTTTCAGCAGTCAGGTTTCGTCTGATTTCCCCCCAAAATCCACGCCAGAGTCCGAATTTGTCTCAGAAGTTTTGGGTATACAGCAGGCCATCGCATCAAAGCGCATAGACAAAGCGGTCGCAGCCCGATCCCTATCGGTACCTCAGCCCATGGATTTTCATCAACTCTGGCAATCATTTCGGCAATTGCACGAAGCCTATCCTGCGGCATTTGTTTTTATATTGATTCATCCGCAATGGGGCTGTTGGATGGGGGCATCGCCAGAAACGTTGTTGCGCGCCGAAAATGGGGAGGCGGTTGTCATGTCGCTGGCTGGAACCCTGACGGAAGATCAAGGTGGTTGGACGTCAAAGGAGGCTTTGGAGCAATCGGTGACCAGTACCTTTGTCAAGGAGGTTCTCGCGGCCCAGCAAATTCAAGGCGCATCGGAATCTCAAGTGGGTGAATTGCAAATGGGCAACATCAAACATTTGATGTCGGAATGGCACTTCAAACTCCCATTGCCTGCTGCTACAGTACTGTTTGATGGCGCGATTGGCGGGTCAGGAAATCTCTTGATGAAACTTGTCGCCCAATTGCATCCAACCCCTGCTGTGGGCGGGTATCCCCAGGATGCGGCGTTGCACTGGTTGCAAGACAATGAGTCGTTGAACAGGGCGTTGTATTCGGGTTTTGTGGGTGTGCTGGGTTTACAGAAAGCCGACTTGTTTGTGACATTGCGCTGTGCCCAATTGTTTCAAAGCGGTTACACTTTGTATGCAGGGTGTGGTGTGAATGCGGGTTCAGATCCAAGCGTTGAATGGAAAGAAACTGCGGCCAAAATGGACCTTGTAGGAAAGTACTTACAATCTATTACTTGATGAGGCTTTGGTTGCTTAAACCAGCAGCTGCTGGATTGGCCAATGGTTTGATATCGGGACCCAAGTGCCACGGAAAAAGGGGTTGATTTAACGAAAAATGGTTGGGTTGGGAATGCCTTGTCCGAAATCCGTCGCTTCCAAAGGTTCCCGTGTAAAGATGCCACGTTTGGAGGGTTTGTAGCCGGAATAATCACCCGTGGGAATGTAGTAATAGACATTGCCATCCGCAGCGGGGAATGCAGGGCCAATTTCATCGAACACAATGGTTTTTTGTTCTTCTTCGTACCGCATGAGGATGCGTGAGGATTTGTGGTATTCGAAAATCACGCGGTGGTCCTCAGAGGGATCTTCCAGTCCGTCGCGAAACAAGGGTGCACCCCAAAAGGGTTTGAGGGCTTTTGGGTCGGCCGCTTCCCCATCGGGTTCAAAACTGAGCACATCAATGATGGAACGATTGGAGTTGGGGTTATGTCCATCGAAAAGCATCACCACGTAATACTGTTTTTTCTTGATTTTGTGGGGGATGATTTGGTAGTACAACCCGCCGATCCACTGGCTATTTTCCAGGGTTGTTTCTTTGGCGTCTTTGGGCAGGTTTTGGGCCGTATCGTGGAGTGTATACAGGGCGATGCCCGCTTTGGTTTTGTGTTGAATTACGCCGTAGTGGTGAAATACGCCATTCTTGAGGATGATGTTGTAGGTGAACAATCGCACATCCGATTTGGGGTGTGATGCGATGGCTACGGTGCTCATTCTCAGGTTGGCGAATTCGTGGTCGAAGGAGGCTGGGTTCGACAGGACATCCATCAAGGTTTGTTGCAACTGAACAGCCACAGCAAATTTGGCTGAGTCTGTGGACGCACTAATGACCAAGGGGGCCACTTTCAAGAGGCTATCCTCTTGGTCGGCAAGGGATGTGAAAGGTGCAACAGGACTGTCAGCGCCTTGGGCCTGCGCAAATGCGCAAGTGCCCAAGGCGACCATCAGCGTAAATACGCGGTGTATTGAAAGCAGTTTGTACCGCATAAATGAGATCTATTTGGGTTGGCTTAGCAGTTTTCAACCACAACAGCGCTGGCACCGCCACCGCCGTTGCAGATGGCTGCGCCACCGTATTTGCCGTTGTTTTGCTTGAGCACATGCAACAATGTAACCAAAATGCGCGCTCCTGAAGCACCCAATGGATGTCCCAAAGCAACCGCACCACCGTTCACATTCACTTTGCTGGCGTCAAGGTTCAACAACTTGTTGTTGGCCAAGGATACAACGGAGAAAGCTTCATTTAATTCTACAAAATCCAAATCCGCAACGGAAATGCCTGCGCGTTGAGCGGCAATCGGTAGTGCTTTGGCAGGGGTGGTGGTAAACCACTCTGGGCTTTGTTCAGCATCGGCAAAACCGATGAGCTTCGCCAATGGAGTTAAGCCCAATTCTTTGCATTTTTCGCCACTAACCAACACCAAAGCAGCGCCACCATCGTTGATGGTAGAGGCGTTGGCCGCGGTTACGGTGCCGTCTTTTTGGAAAACGGGACGCAAACCGGGGATTTTGTCGAAACTGACATTTTTATATTCTTCGTCTTCGCTCACAACCACTTCGCCTTTGCGGGTTTGGATGGTTACAGGCACGATTTCGTCATTGAATTTTCCGGCCTTCCACGCTTCGGCGGCGCGGGTATAACTTTGGATGGCGTATTGGTCTTGGTCTTCGCGGGAGAAGTTCATTTCCTTGGCGCACAATTCGGCACAAGTTCCCATCAAGCTCTTTTCATAGGCATCAGTCAATCCATCGTGGACAATTCCATCCAAGGCTTGCACATGTCCATAGCGGTATCCGCTGCGCGAATTCGGTAAATAGTGTGGGGTAAGGCTCATGTTTTCCATTCCACCCGCTACAACGATATCGTTCAAGCCCAACATGATGCTTTGCGCAGCCAATGAAACCGCTTTCAATCCACTTGCACACACTTTGTTGATGGTGGTGGCGGGAACGTGGTCACCGATACCTGCAAATTTTGATGCCTGTCGGGCCGGTGCTTGTCCCACACCCGCTTGTAACACACAGCCCATGAATACTTCATTCACGAGATTGGGATCGATGCCTGCTTTTTCAAGGGCTCCTTTGATGGCGATGGCGCCCAACTGGGTGGCTGGAACGCTGGAAAGTGCGCCGTTAAAACTCCCCATGGGGGTTCTGGCTGCCGCTACGATGAAAACTTCTTTTGTCATAAACGCTAACACCACAAAGATACGGGTTTGCGGATAATCGATGCCAATTGGCCATTGGTTAATGGCGTTTGTCGGATAATGGTTTAGTTTTGTGCGGTAATTGTTCGTGTATGATTGTTTTGATTGAGTCATCGGCTGAATTTCCATCGGTTTCCCTTTGTGATGAGCGTGGTTTGCTGCTATGGGATGAAGTGGGAACAGAGCGACAATCACATGCAGAAAAGTTGCCCATGATGGTGCAGCGAGCCATCGATTTTGCGCGGACTGCAGGCAGGCAGGTCACGGGTGTTGCTTTTCAGGAAGGTCCGGGAAGTTACACAGGGTTGCGGATAGGGGTGAGTTTGGCGAAGGGCTTGTGTTATGGGCTGTCGGTGCCTTTGATTTCTGTTTCAGGATTTGTTTGTTTGGCGATGGCAGCGTTGGAAAATCATCCGAGTTGCACGGAGGCATGGGTGATGATGGATGCGCGCAGAGACGAAGTGTATGCCTTGAGAGCAATACGAGGGGTTGGCGCGATGGGCGGGGTTACGGCCGAGATATTGCCATCTGAGCGGGTGGTTGGCTATGGTCCTCACACGGTCTTTGTGGGCAATGCCAACGAGAAGGTTCAGCGGTTGTTGGCGGCGGAGGATGCCGTGTTTTGGGATGAATCGCCCAGGGCATCGCACATGGCAAGAATGGCGGCAGATTGTTTTCAGCGGGGTGAATTTGTGGATTTGGCGTATTATGAGCCTTTTTATTTGAAAGATTTTGTGGCTGGGGTGAGCAAGAAATTTAGTTTGTAGGGACATGCGGGTTTTGTTCATCGATAATTTGGACAGTTTTACTTTCAATGTGGTGCATTGTCTGGTGGTTGCCGGTGCGGAGGTTGAGGTGTTGCGCAACGAGGGTGAGGATTGGCTGGAGTTGGCAGAAAAAATGGCAGGTTGTGATGCATGGGCGGTCGGCCCGGGACCGGGCCGACCGCAAGACTACCCCCATTTGATGAGGGCTATCACCCAATGGATGGGCAAGAAGCCACTGCTGGGTATCTGCCTTGGACAACAAGCCATCGCCCAAGCCTGTGGTTGGCAAATTGATCATGCATCCTATCCCATGCACGGGAAACCCTCCGTGATTGATCACAACAGTCAAGGACTTTTTGAAGGATTGCCCCAGGCGCTACAAGTGGGTAGGTACCATTCATTGGTTGTGACATCGCCCAGTGATATTAGCCCAGTGAACATCGCCCTGAACATTGATGCCCGATGCAACCAAGAAATTATGGCGGTAAGCAATCCAGCAATGGGTGTTTGGGCCGTGCAGTTTCACCCTGAGAGTGTGCTGACACCGGAAGGACAGGCGATGATAAACCGTTGGGTGAAGTTGGCCGATGCGTTTAATCGCAAGAAAGTCTAGGCCTTGTTGTTCAATCGCAGGGCAGATCGCACCGCATTGGCAATGTTCTCAGGCGCGTAGCCGCACAAAGGATACAAGTCGTTTTCGTTGTTGCCGTGTTCGATGAACTCGTTTGGAATCCCCAAATGGGCGTGGAATTTCGCAACATGGGCGTGTGCATTGGCTGCTGTTGTTTGTCCCCATCCCCCTTGAATACACCCGTCTTCCACAGTAATGATGTGACTGTAGGGATCGAGATTGATGCTACCATCGGCTATTTGGGTTGAAGTTTCGCTGAGTTTGGAGCAATGAAGGTGATCAAAAGCGAGATCTTGTAATGAAATATGGGCTTGTAAACACAAATTGCTCGCATGTCCGGTGCTGAGAAGAAGTACTTTGGCACTGGGCGATTGCATTAGCCACTGTGGTCGCAGCGCCTCGATGGCTTTTTCTGTTGAATCAATCGTCCATTGGGTTTCTGTGATGTTTCCTTTGGGGTATCGAATGGCGATGGGTTTGTTGGCGGCGATGCCAAATTGCATGGCTGCGGCGAGTTCGGCAGCGTTGCGCGGCGCAAAGAGGGTGGTATTGGGTACGCAAAGCAAAAAGGCGATGTCGAACGCACCGTGGTGGGTAGGTCCGTCTTCACCCACCAATCCTGCGCGGTCAATGCACAAAATTACGGGTAGGTTTTGTAGGGCGATGTCGTGAATGTATTGGTCGTAGCCGCGTTGCAGAAACGAGGAGTAAATATTGACGATGGGAATGAGTCCTTGGGTGGACATACCAGCTGCGAAGGTGAGGGCGTGTTGTTCAGCGATGCCTACATCAAAGAATCGATCTGGAAATTGATTCATGGCGTGAATCATCCCGCACGATGATGGCATTGCGGGTGTAATACCCGATAGGTTAGGGTATTTTTTTGCAAGTGCGACCAACACATCTCCAAACACATCTTGCCATTTTTTGGCGGGTTTTGAAGGCGTTTCAATTTTTACATATTTGGCTGCGCTATGCCATTTGGTTTGCTCCTGCTCGGCGGGAAGGTAGCCTTTGCCTTTGATGGTTTTGATATGCAACAGGCGAGGACCTTCTATGCTGTAACTTTTTGCCAGTGCGGGCATTAACTCACTGAGGTTGTTGCCGTCTACCGGACCTTGGTAAGCCAATCCAAACCACTCAAACCACGCTTTTATATCGGCGGGTTTGGCGCGCAGTTGTGTATTCAATGCCCCAGTATTGGGGTCGATGCCCATTTGGTTGTCGTTGAGGATAACCAAGACATTCAGGTTTGATTCAAACAAGTTATTTAAGGCTTCATAGGACAAGCCAGCGGTAAGTGCGCCATCACCTACAACAGCCACAAAGGTGGGTTTGTGGCTGTTGGCTGTGGGTTGAGTTTTTGTGAGGATGTTGTGTGCGGCGGCCATGCCCATGGCCGCCGAAATGGCCGTGCTTGAATGGCCCGTGCCAAATGCATCATAGCTGCTTTCGGTGATTTTGGGAAAGCCCGATATCCCCTTGAACGTTCGTATGCCACTGAGTTGATCTTTTCTGCCTGTCAATACCTTGTGGGGGTAGGCTTGATGACCTACATCCCAAACGATGGCATCTTCTGGAAAATTGATTGTGTGGTGGAGCGCAACGGTCAATTCTATGACGCCGAGGTTTGATGAAAAATGTCCGCCCGACTGAAGTACCGAATCTGAAACAAAGGCCCTTAATTCCTCACACAATTTTTCTAATGCTGAGAATGAGAAGTTTTTGATTTCGTTCGGTGAGGATATTTTTTGAAGTAGGTTCAAAGTTTTTTCGGGTGTGTATGCACAAAAATAGGGTGATTTGTTGAGTGAATGTTCATGTGAATTTGTGGATGAAAGCATTGAATTTACCGATGAATTTAATCGTTAATGTTTAAATTCATCAATAATTTTTTATTTAATTGATAAAATCAATAAAAAACAGACAGAAAAATTGCATTTTAATTTGGAAGTAAATTAGTGTATTTTGTAGTTTTGTTGCATGAAAACAAATTCTCGAAAGAAATTGTTTCAGAAAAACTCACAATAAACATGGAAAATATAGATAATTCTGTCGCGTCATTACCTAAAAAAAGGGGTAGAAAACCGGGTTCTAAGAACAAGGTATCTTCAAAAAGAACATCAAAAAAAGTATCTTATTTGAGTGCGTTTTCAATTCTAGAACAGGAAATTCAGTCGCTTTCAAATGCTTTGAAAAAAGCCACCTTGAAGGCCGAAAAAGAAATTGAAAAATTAGAAAGGAAACAATCTCGTGAGGTAGAGAAAGTAAAAGCCAAGGCAGCAAAGTCATTGTCGTTGTGGAAAGCCCGAGCCAAAGCCAACTTGAAAAAAGGCAAAGTGAGCACCGGTCGCATTGGCCGTCCTGCCAAACCAAAAGCAGAAAAAGAAGCTAGGCGTAAAGGTAGACCACCCAAAACTGGCTACCGCAAAGGTGGCGGACGCAGAAAGGCGGGCGAACTAACCAAACGCGATATTATTTTGAATTATGTGAAAGAATTGAACCAGCCCATCGCTTCGGGTGCCTTGATTTTGGCATTGTACGAGCGCAGCGGTGAGCGCGACAAAAAGCGTTTTTCACAAGGAATGTACACAACCCTGACCCAAATGTATAAGGCAGGTTTGTTGAAGAAGGACGACGGTATCGTGTCCTTGCCATAATTTTTGGTTATCCATTGGGTAGCACAATCGCTTGAATAAAGCGGGGGTTATCAGACATGTCTCGAATAACCTCCGCTTCAGCGAAAGAGGCAAACAAATTTTTGGTTTCCTCAGCAAGGTATTGGTTGATTTCCAGCCAAATGTGTAGGGGTTTGGTGCGTTGGGCCATCGCGGTTTCTGCGAGTAGTGCCATTTTTCGATAAAAAATCAACGGGTCGTTTTTCGGGGTGAACAAAGCGAGGTGCGGTTCGTGTTTGAGCACGTTGTCTGCCATGTCCTTGGCTTCTTTCAATTCTATGTAGGGTGGGTTCGACACCAATAAATCAATTTGGGGGGGTAAACTATCCCAGTTTAAGAAATTGGACTGTTCGAGTTGCAATCGATCTTGAATTCCAACGTGGAATGCATTTTCAGCGGCCACATCCAGAGCGTCTTCACTCACATCCACCCCGGTGAATTTCCACAGGGGATTTTGGTGTAACAAATACATGGGAATACAACCACTGCCCGTCCCAATATCGAGTCCTTCAATGTTGGAGCCATTGCTTGATTCCAAGGTTTGCTTTCTCTCGCAGATGAGGTGACAGAGTTCCTCTGTTTCAGGTCTGGGAATGAGGGTGGCGGGTGTAACTTTCAGTGTAAGCGGACCGAAGAAAGCTGCTTCAAAAATGTATTGAATTGGGATCTGCTGCTTGAGTTGTTCGCAAATCAGTTTCAAGGCCTGCAATCGATCAATTTCCGGCAAAGATTCACAATGTGGCAAAATCCAAAATTCAAAGGCCTTGATTTCATCCGCTGAAAACTGTGGCTGAAGGTTTTGATGGATGTGGGCTTGGATCAACTGTCGGGTCATGGGAACATTGATTGTCTATGGTTGATGGATGAGTACCAACCGCAAATTTTGACTGCAAATGTCTGCATCTGGGTGGAAAGCGTCTACATGAAGTATATAATTTCCGCTGGGGAGCTGATTTTTCAATTGGTGGATGGGCACGAGGATGCTGCCTTGGTCAGATACCTGTAGCTTGGGGAAGTTAAGGGGTATGTTGCTGCCCATCATGGAATAGAGCGATAGCCGAACAACATAACCCGGCTTCTCCAGTGTGTGGCGAAGGGTAATATACTCGTCGTTTTGCACCAAGTAAACCATTTTCTCAAGGAAGAAAGGTTTTCTTCGTGGGTTGGTGCGGGCAGTGGCTGTTTGACTATTCGGTGCACCGGGCGTAGCATAGCCTGCTGTGAAGGTCGCACTGACCCAATGGTTGGTCTGATGCGATGGTGCATTGGGATGGGTTTTTTCCAAACTCACCCCTTTGTTGCTTGAAAGAATGGGTGTATGCATGTTTTCGTTGTATTGCATTTCATCGAGGATATGGGTGGGATGGATCAATTGTAAAGTGGCTTCGTTGGCGGGCAAATTGGGAAAGTCATCGACTTTTTGGTGATGAAAAAAGTGAGAGGGACTGTTTGCCAATGCCAAGCGGTAGGGGTTGTTGCTGTAACAACGAATTTGTTGAGGATACAAAACGAAGGGTTGGCTTTGCAACATGGTGAGTGAAGCGACTTGTTGATCTTCGATGACCTTGAGTTGAAGTCCTTGTAGTTGAAGGGCTTTGTTGGATGTATTCACAACCTCAACATAATCGGAAAGATGGTCAAAGGCATTGAACATGACTTCATTGAATTGGATGTCGCCCGGAAGGGACTGCGTTTCTGTGAAAGCCAATTTTTGCAGGGTATCCCTTAAGGGTTGTGCGTTGCAACTCGTGGCGTTTTTGATGACGATATTGACCCATTCACCGGAACTGAGGGGTGGCTGAATATGGTACTGATGGACTTTGTTTTGAATAGGTATGAAGGTGTGCGTTGTTGCGTCGCCGGTAGGATAGACATATGGCGTGGTCTGTGATGTGGGTTGCGTGAATTGAAGCCGGAGGGTGTCGTTGTGGGTGGCTGCGATGTAAGCCACTTGGAAGGGTATTTGGGTATTTGGTTCAGGCGATTTTACGCTAGGAAACGGCTTGGGCGGGTAATTCGGTAAGGAAGGGGTACCGCCTTCATGCGAATTGGAATACCATTGAAATAGGTCTAGGCAAGGGGCGGCGGTATCGGAGTGTTCCAGGCTATATCCGCCATTTTCATAAGTTGGGTGATGCATCCACTGCTGGTACTGCAGTTGATGGACGATTTGCTGTTGGACATTGGTGAGGGTGAGGGTCTCCGATTCGATGTTGATGTAAGGCAGTTTACAGGGCAGGACGTTTGGAGTGGTCTGCATGAGGGCTGTATCACTCACATCGCACAGGGTAATTCGCTGATGGGGTTGCAAAAGGTATTTTGGTAGTTGAATGCTTGTTTGGGCATCGGATAGGGTTAGTTCGTTGAGCCAAAGTAGTTCATTGCTATTGTTTTTTAGTTCGATGTATTGCACCGGCGGGAGATATCCCAGGGTTGGGTTGGGGTCTGCCATGATTTCTGTAAACGTGATTTGGTATGGGGCCACGGGTGTGGCACATACTATAAAGGCTTTGCCTTGCTGCAGTGGTTGGATGTTTTTTGCACTGTCTTGGGCATTTTGTACATGAACAATATGTTCTCGGTTACAGGACTGTGGGGGGAATTTGACCCTAAGGATATTGGAGTTTGTATGATAGAAAGTGTCGGCTTGCTGAAAATTGCAAATGAGTTGATTTTTGTTTTCCAGGGCGATGGGTTCAGAGAAACCAAGTTGGGCCCACTCAGGTGATGTCCATTGGACGGATTTTAATGTGGGTGGGGTTTTGTCGGGGCGCGGCGGGGTTACGGAGTAGGTTGTGATTCTGTGTTTTTCCGCCGCGCCGCTACCCGTTTGTGTTATGGAGAGCCCCACGTAGTTTCGGTTTATTTGTAGGGTGTCTATGGCCGCACAAAGGGTTCGATATTGCTCCCAACTGCTGTCTTTGTATAGGATGAGCATGAGGTTGTTTTGTTTCACCCAGCGCAGTGTGATGTTCGATTTTGGTTTGTTGAAATAGCCCGATTCACCTGTGCATTCCAGTCGGTCTTTGCCTGCTTTTCGTTCAATGAGTTTGAGTCCGTCCTCCACATCGCCCAGTCGCAGTATCCAACCATTTTGAAGGGCACTATCAAATCGGAACAATACTTCCAAGAAATTGGCACTGCTGGGGTTGAAATCGAGGTATAGGTTGGTTTCCAACCATTGCAATGTGTCGGTACTGCACTGCAAGAACAAGTTGACGGTTTGTTTTGTGGAACTTGCGGGAATTTGACTTTGTATGCCGCTCGCGGTCCATTGAAATTGATTGGGATGTCCGAGTGCGCCCCCAGCAGCCAGGGTTAAATCGCACTGTGCCCAAAGGCCATCGTTGGCCAATAGCAGCAGTGGTGCAAGCAATTGTAGGAGATTTTTAGGCGCGGTAAGGGCGGGCTTTTCAGCGACAAGGAATGGTTGCAGCCGCGAGGGCGAGGATTGGTAACCAAAGTACTTTGCGTGCCGAAACCAGCACAACGATAAACGGGTTGGGATGTTCTTTTTTACAAAGAATGTGTACACCGGCTGAATCCACGAGCAGTTTCCCCAGCCAAACAAAGGCCAATGTTTCATATGTGCCCCTATACACAGAGATTCCGGTTATCACCCAAAGCGAAATCATGAACAACCCCACCAAAGTCTGTTTTAACGCTGTTTTTTGTGTTTTTTACAAAAATGTTTTCGTCATCCAGCGCATCCGCTGATTGAAAAACGACCGAAATTCGATGGTGATTATTTTAAACCGTGGGCGGCTAGGATTTTCTTCTCGATTTGGGTGGTTGAATAACCCGGTACAAAATCCAAAGTTTTGACCTCCCCACCGTGCTGTAAAACCCATTCTGCCCCCACGATGTTTTCAATGGTATAGTCGGCCCCTTTCACAAGAATGTGTGGGGTGATAAATTCGATGATTTCTTTTGGGGTGTCTTCGGTGAACAATACCACGCCGGTAACGAAGCCCAATGCTGCCATTACGCGGGCCCTTGAACTTGACGATTGCAGCGGTCTGGCGGGAGATTTTTCCAAGCGTTGAACACTTTCATCGGTGTTGAGTGCCACCAATAAACCATCGCCCAACAGAGACGCAGCTTCCAAGTAGTGAACATGGCCTGCATGCAGGATGTCAAAACAGCCATTGGTGAAGACCATTTTTTTGCCAACGGCACGGAATTGTGCAATCGCCTCTTTTGCTTGATCCCAGGTCCAAATTTTCTGATCAGTCATTGTTTGTGGCGGTGTTGCGGGTGGCCAAATAAAACAACAGATAGGCGATTCCCCCGAACACAATCATGAGCAAGTTACTGAAAGCCACGGAAAAAATGCCAAAACTGTTGGCATGTACTTCGCTTAGGCCGTAAATGAGGGTTAATCCATAAGCCAGTGTGCCCCAAACTCCGGCTCCACCAGGAATGGGTATGATGACGCCCAGCGAGGAGAAAATGACCACGCCCAAGGCATTGGCAATTGTGAGGTGCTCGGTGATATCTAGGCTCTGTAGGGTACAATAGGTACTCAGCCAATAGCCAATCCAAATGCCATAAGAAGAAAGGATGAAAACCACGGGCTGTTTTAGGTGAAGAACTGATTGAAGTCCGGCGCGGAACTTTTCCATGAGCGATGGTTCACCTTTGCCTTCGGTTTTTGGCTTGCGGGATTGCTGTTTTTTCAGGTATCGAACGCCGAAAATGCCCATCAATAAGATCATGGAGATCGGGGTATAATACTTCGCCAATGGGGTGATGATGTACTGATCGAAGAAACCGTAGAATTCTTGAAATTGGATGCCCAAGCAGAGGAGGCAGAGCGACATCAAAACCAGCAAATCGATGATGCGTTCGGTTACTACTGAGCCTACCAAAGTGGGTAGGGGCGCTTTTTCGCTTTTTGCAGCCATGGCGCATCGCACAAATTCTCCGCCGCGGGAGGTGGCTACATTCACCAAATAGCCAATCATGACAGTGTAGAAGGCCCTGATTTTGTTGAGAGGGTACCCTGCGGGTTCAGTGAGCATGTTCCATCGCCATCCCCTTAAATAATGGGCATAAAGCATGGTGATGGTCGCCCCCAATAGCCAATAAAGGTTGGCGTTTTTGACAGAATTGGCGGTTTGTTGCCAATCAATTTTAAACCCAATGGCTGTGAAGACGCCCGCTGCCAGCAGGATCATCAACACTTGGGAGACTATTTTTTTGTTGATTTTCAAATGACTTGGTTGTTCCTGTCGGGAAACAAGTTTTTGGGTTGATGCACTTTGGCCTCCTCTGGGGTCATTTGTACGAAGGTCATGATGATGAGTTCATCGCCCACCTGACCTTTTCGCGCCGCTGCGCCATTTAAACCAATGATGCCCGTTCCACGCTCACCTTTGATGATGTAGGTTTCAAATCGCTCGCCATTGTTGTTGTTCACAATCAATACTTTTTGGTTGGCAATCATGCCGGCAGCGTCGATCAAATTTTCATCGATGGTGATGCTGCCCGTATAATTCAACTCCGTTTGGGTTAGGCGGACGTTGTGGATTTTTGCTTGTAATACCTCAATAAACATGCGATGCAAAGGTAGCAGGTTTTGATGTATTTTCGCGTCTTATGCAATTTACATCAGGCATTGTTGAACAAGCGGTTGAAGCCCTTTCTTCGTTTCCGGGGATTGGAAAGCGCACAGCCCTTCGGTTGGTGATGTATTTGCTCAAACGTCCCGAAATGGAAGTGGCGCATTTGGCGGATGCTCTGCTGAAGCTGAAAACGGAGTTGCACCTTTGTGAGGTATGCGGCAATGTTAGCGATCACAAGCGATGCCATGTGTGTGTGAATCCAAATCGGTCCGATGAGGTGATTTGTGTGGTGGAGGATTTCAGCGATTTGATGGCCATTGAATCAACGGCCCAGTTTAAGGGCAAATACCATGTATTGGGCGGTTTGATTTCTCCCATGGATGGTGTAGGTCCGGATGACTTAAATATCGTTTCTTTGTTGGGTCGGGTAGAAAATAGCTTGGTGGGTGAGGTAATGATGGCCATGAGCGCCACGGTGGAAGGTGATACCACCATGTTTTACCTTGCCAAGAAACTCAAGCCCATGGGGGTGACGATTACTTGCATTGCCCGCGGAATTGCAGTGGGTGGCGAAATTGAATATGCCGACGAGGTTACTTTGGGCAGGTCTATCGCCCAGAGAACAGAATATTTGTTGTAATTTGCTCGATTCACGCCATGTTGCACAAATTATCGGTCGTCATCGTCAACTACAACGTCAAGTACTTCTTGGAACAGGCGTTGCGTTCGGTGGAAAAGGCCGTGGAGGACATGGATGCAGAAGTTTGGGTGGTCGACAACAACAGTGTAGACGGCAGCGTGGCCATGGTGCAAGAGAAGTTTCCGTGGGTGAAGGTGTTGGCGAACAAGGACAATGTGGGCTTTTCTCGGGCCAATAACCAAGCCATCAGAGAGAGCAACAGTGAGTATGTGTTGCTGTTGAATCCTGATACGGTGTTGCAAGAAGACAGTTTGTTGAAGTGTGTGGCCTACATGGATGCGCGTTCGGAAGTGGGTGCTTTGGGTGTTCGAATGATCGATGGCAAAGGAAAGTTTTTACCGGAGAGTAAGCGCGGTTTGCCGTCACCGGCAGTTGCGTTGTACAAAATGACGGGATTGAGCGGTTTGTTTCCCAAGTCAAGGATCTTTGGCCGCTATCACCTCAAATATTTGAGCGAACACGAAACCCACGATGTGGATGTGTTGAGCGGTGCTTTCATGATGATGCGTTCATCGGCATTGGATCGGGTTGGGCTTTTGGATGAGGACTACTTCATGTACGGCGAGGATGTAGATTTGAGTTATCGGATTACATTGGGCGGGTACAAGAATGTCTATTTTGCGGGTACAACCATCATCCATTACAAGGGGGAGAGTACCAAGCGAAAGAGCGCGAACTATGTGAAGGTGTTTTACAACGCGATGGTATTGTTTGCCAAAAAACACTACAGCAGTTCAATGGCTAGGTGGTTCGCATTTTTTATACAGATGGCCATTTATTTGCGGGCGGGGTTGGCGTTTTTTGCCCGTTTGGCGGAGCAAATTTGGTTGCCATTGCTTGATTTTATCTTGATCGTGGCGGGCTATGTGGGCATTGCGAAATATTGGGAATTGTACCACAAATTCGTGCGCGGATATTACCCGCCAGAGTTTTACGGGGTGCATATTCCGCTCTATGCCTTGGTGGTCCTTTTTATGGTATGGATTTCAGGCGGATACGATCGGATGATGGTGGCGAGGCGACTTTTCCGCGGTGGGACTATTGGCGCAGTGGTTTTGTTTGCGATGTATGCATTTTTCCCCCGAGAATGGCAATTTTCACGGGCCATTTTGGCATTGGGGTCGGCTTGGGCGCTGGGGTCTTTGTTCATTAACCGCGGCATGGCCCAGGCGTTAAAAGTGGGGGGTGTGCAGTTTGATCACGGAGGACGCAGAAAAGTGGTTTTGGTTGGTGGTGTGGAAGAGTGTGAACGAATAGAGCGATTGTTGAAGTTGGGACGGGTGAACCACGAAGTGCTGGGCTGGGTTTCAGTGAGCGATGCACAAGCCATGGGTTTCATGGGACATTTGGGTCAGTTGTCCGAGGTATTGGCCATCTATCAGCCTGATTTGGTGATTTTTAGTGGTAAGGATGTGCCCTCTACGGAGATTATGGCGCACATGATCGATTTTCAATCGCTGCCAGTTCAGGTGAAGATTGCGCCAGAGCGGAGTGAGACCATCATTGGTTCGGATTCAAAAAATCAACCGGGCGAGTTGTTTACGCTTGAGGTGAATTATCATTTGGCCCAACAACACCATTTGAGGAACAAAAGGGTCTTCGATTTGATTTTGTCTGTCATTGTAATTCTGGGTGCTGGGTTATTGATTTTCAATGCCCGTGGCCGAAACCTCTTGTTTCAGTGCATGGGCGTGTTGTTTGGAAACAAAACATGGGTCGGATACAATCCCGCAGGGCTTTCGGTTAAGTTGCCCAAAATCAAAGATTGTGTGTTGGATGTTTCCACGCCGTATCTCGGAACTGGGTTTGAGTCTGACGCGGCGTTGGCCTATGCCAGAGATTATGAAGTGAGCAAAGATGCTTGGGTGTTTTGGCGGAATTTACTAGGAAAATCGGTCTAAATTTCGTATATTATCATGAAGAAATCGGTCAATAGTTTGTATGAGTCGCGGAAGTTTATTCGCATCATATTGATGCTATTGTCCTTGGTGATCAGCATTACCACCTTGTATTTGAGTCAATTGCTCGTGGTGAAAATTGCGGGCGAGGAGAAGAAGAAAATGGAAATGTGGGCGGAGGCTGAGAGCATTCTTTCCGATCCATACAGCGAAGGAGATTTGGGATTTCAGTTGCGCGTTGTGCAATCGAATACCACCATCCCTGCCATTTTGGTGGACGAAAAGGGGAATATCCGTCAGACGGTGAATGTGGACACTGTGGGAAAATCCCCGGGATTTCTGCAGCGAAAATTGGAGGATTTTAAGTTGGAGAATGAGCCAATTGTGGTGCCTGTGGATGAGAAGACCGATTATCGGGTGTATTATGGCAGCAGTACGGTGCTCACCCAATTGCAGTATTATCCGTACGTGGTTTTGGGGATTGTGGCGCTGTTTATGTTTGTGAGTTATGCAGCGTTTTCTTACTCAACCCGAAGTGAACAGAACAAGGTTTGGGTTGGTTTGGCGAAGGAGACTGCCCACCAGTTGGGGACACCAATTTCGAGTTTGATGGGTTGGGTACAGGTGATGGAGATGGGTGAGCTTCCAGAGAATGCGGGGGTTGAGATGCGAAAGGATATCGACCGTTTGAACATCATCACAGAGCGATTCTCAAAAATTGGCAGTGAGCCAGTACTTGAAGATCTGGATTTGAATGAAGTGGTGCTGGAGGCAATGAATTACATGAAAAATCGCTCAGGAAAAGGAATTCAATTTGAGTCGAGCTATTGGGGTCATCCGGTGGTTTGTTCAATCAACAAAAACCTCTTCCATTGGGTGATTGAAAATTTGGTGAAGAACAGCATCGACGCGATGGATGGCGAGGGTAGACTCACCTGTTCGGTGAAGCAATTGAAGCACAAAGCAGTGGTGGATATTACAGATACCGGCAAAGGAATTCCAAGCAATCAGATGAAATCGGTGTTCAAACCCGGGTATACCACCAAAAAGCGGGGATGGGGATTGGGCTTGTCTTTGGCGAAGCGAATCATCACCGATTACCACAGGGGAGAAATCTATGTAAAGGAAAGTGTGCCGTTGGAGCGAACCACCATCCGGATTGTTTTGACCGCCGTGGTTCGATGAGTAGGGGTGCCTTGGGGTCGTTGGCGGTGTGACAGAATTTCGGTAAGTTTGAAATATGATACAGCGAATTCAAACCGTTTATTTATTTGCAGTGTTTGCCATTGGGTTGGTATTGATTTGGCAAGATCCGGTGTACGCTTGGTTCGATGGAGTGAATGAGCCAAGTTCGTATGTGCTGATGTTTTGGAACAGTTACGTTGGATCCGCCCCGGGGAATAATGTGTTGTATACTGCTGACTTGATGACGATGTTCGTTTCTTTATCGGCGATGGCGGTAAGTATCTTGTCGATTTTCTTTTTCAAAAACCGCAAATTTCAAATGAAGATGGTGATGGGTGCAACGTTGTTGTGTGTGATGGTGTTGGTGGTCATGTTGGCGCGGTATTATATCATTAAGTTGGGTCACCCAGAATTTGTGGGTCATTTGGGCATTCCGTTGATATGGCCTGGGTTGATGGCGATTTCGGGGTACATGGCTTATCGCGGTGTGAGGGCCGATGAGCAGATGGTACGCAGTATGGATCGCATACGTTGACGCGAATGAAAAGACTGATTTTATTGGGCTTGTGTTTGGGGTTGGGCAGCGGGGTGTTGTTGGCTCAGCGAAAGGCTGCGAAGAAGGCCGTGTCATCATCGACGGAAGCGTTGGTTGTAAGCAAGCCACAACCGGCATTGAAATCGTATTCGTTGGTTGCCAAGGATGAGTTTGGTACTGTGGGATTGAGTGGGGTGATGCAGCGCGCCGAAGGCGCGCGCATGGCGAAGGGCAAAGCCCTGAGCGCCGAGATGCAAACCCTGTTTGATTCGCTCCAAACACCCTTTGAAAAATCGGGGGGCCTGGCCACCGCTTCCTATACTGAGTGTGTGACTTGGTACCGCAGATTGGCCAAAGCCTTCCCCGCCTATTGTGCACTTACCTCCATTGGTTTGGGCGATGCAGGCAAGGATATTTATGTTTTTAAGCTATTGGGTGAGCGAATGGGTAGGATGGATCGGCTGGGACAATCCGACGACGGAATTCCCGCGGGACCAAATCAGATGGCATCGCCCAAAGTGAAAATATTGATCAATAACAACATTCACCCCGGTGAGCCGGAAGGTACCGATGCATCCATGTTCTTGGTGAGAGATTTGTTGTTTTTCGGCCAGTATTGGCAGCAAACGTTGCCCTATTTGGAACTGCATGTGGTTTGTCAGTACAATGTAGATGGCACACTCAACCGCAATGCCCATTCGCGTGCCAACCAAAACGGTCCAGTGGAATACGGTTTTCGGGGGAATGCCCAGAACCTCGACCTCAACCGCGATTTCATCAAAATGGACTCGCGCAATGCAAAAGCCCTGGTCGCGTTGATGGCTTCGGAAAAGTATCATTTGTTTGTAGACAATCACACCAGCAACGGGGCCGATTATCAATATGTATTGACGTATTTTCATACACGTCCCGAAAAGTTGATGCCGGAAATTGTTCCGAATTTGCTGCTGTTGGAGACCGGATTGAAGCATCAGTTGGCCCGTCAAGATTGGCCCACGGCACCTTATGTGGAGACCATCAAAACAGTGCCCGATAGCGGACTTTTTGCTTTTTGGGAAAGCGGTCGGTATGCCACTGGGTTCGCGGCGTTACACAATACCATTGGGTACACTGTGGAAACGCATATGCTCAAGCCTTTTTCACAGCGGATGTTGGCCACTTTGGCCTTCATGGAGCAGTTTTTAACGGTATCCACGTCTGATTCATTGCGCGCTCAATTTGAGAAAAATCGGATGAAAGGATGGGTGCGTAGGGTGGCAGACCAGCCAATTCATTATTTGCCCATCGCCCATACGCTGGACTTGAAACAGTACGAAATGATTCCCTTCAAAGGGTTTGAGTTTGGATACAGGCCCAGCCAAATTACAGGGGCTGATCGGTTGGTTTATGATACCCGAAAATCTTGGGAAAAACCTGTGAAATATTACAATCATTATGTTCCTACCGACAGTGTTCGGGTGCCAAGGGCTTACATCATTCCATTTGCTTACGATGATGTGATTCAAAAACTCAAGCGCAATGGAATCGCAGTGAGCAATGTGCCCATGGATACATTGGTGAGTTTGCGAGTGAGTTACATCGTGGATTACAAAACCGTATCCCACCCCTATGAGAAACACTACCTACATCACAGTGTAAAAACCCGCGATACGGTGATGAAAGTGATGGTGAGGGCTGGCGATGTGGTGGCTGTGGTGAAGCCTGATAATGAGCGCTTCTTGACGGCTGTGTTGGAGCCCCGTGCGGCAGATTCCTATTTTGCGTGGAATTCGTTCGATGGAATCTTACAACAGAAAGAAGGCTACAGCGATTATGTCTTTGAGGACAAAGCGGCGGCGTGGTTGGAGGCCCATCCGGATAAATATGCCGAATTACAGCGCAAGAAAGCGCAGGATCCGGTGTTTGCAAAAGATGCTTGGGCGCAATTGAATTGGGTTTACAAACAGACCGAACACTATGAACCTACGCACAACCTGTATCCGGTTTATCGGGTAGATTGATTTTTATCGATGCGGTATTGAATGAAAGTGGCTGTGAGAATGGCCGCACAAATCATGGGCAAAAGCCAAAAGGTTCGGGCGTTAAGCCTCGACAGGATGTTGGCCAAATTGGCTGTCAGGAAGGCATTGCAGAGTATGAAAAATACCGTAAATACCAACAGGGCAATGTGGTTGGGATTGGGGAATTTGCGTACCACGATCAGTGTGCCGATGATGAACAAGATTGCAATCAGGTCATAGAATTGATTGAAAGATCCAAAATTGATTTTGGCTTGTTGTTGGGCAGATTGACCAAAGAAACCCTGATGGTCTCTGGGGAAGTGTTTTTTCATTTCCACTGACACGGCACCTTGCGGATCCAAGGGTTCTAATCCATCGCCGGCATGCGTTTGAATCACCTGAAGGAGGGTGGCTTGGATGGCTGAAAGGATGTGCTTACCCAGCAATGTGGGCGACGTGAAAGTAGCGCTGTAAATCTTGAGATAGAGTTCGCGGCTGTGGTGCCAGCCACCGGTGGGACCCAATAAGGGCTGTTCGTTCCAAACGAAGTCCCAAGCGTGTTTGGGCAGGTTGTTTTTGTGCTTGTAAAATACCGCGATCTCGGGGTGGGACTTAGCCAACGGGTTCTGTTCGATGGGATTTTCATCGAGGTAGGCTTTGAGGATGCCGTTTTCGCAGAGTTTTCCGATGAGAAAGACATGGCTGCCTTTTGACGGGGTGGGTCCGTTGCCAGCCCAAACGTTGAGGGTAAGCGTTATCAGCCATGGAATGAAGCTGATGGCAAAGAGTTGTTTGGTCTTTTGGGGTGAAAAATAGTGGCGGTGTTTTGGGAGGGTGATGAAATGGACGCCCGCAGCGAACAACGTGAGCAAGGGCAGGTGGGAGTGGTGCATCAATGCGGCAACCAACAGTACGATGGCGGATAATGCTTTTACTCCCCGTGATTTTGTTGTCAAGAATACCATCGCATAGAGAAACAACAATGGGGTAAATACATCGGGCATTACCTGAAATATGAACCATGGTAGTGGGGTCAGCAGTGTAGCGACCGACATCGCGATTGCAATGATCCAGGCTGTGCGTTTGGTAAAGAAGGATTCAATCACGTAGACCGCGCCCAACATCAACAAGATGCAAGGAACAAGCAAAATCTCAAACAAGAATGGCGGCTGTAGGTGAATGCCCACATAAGAGAGCAAAGGGGCAATGCCAAAGTAATGTTTGCCGGCCCACAGGAACAGTCCGTAGAAAACCGATCGATCCATGGGGATAGCTGCTGCCAATCCCTGTGTTTCTAAGTTGCTAATGGTTTGCAGGTAGGCCCCGGTATCTGTGGTGCAAAGTATACTTCCCTGTGTGATGAAGAACATGGGAAGAAACAGCAGGCACGCCGCGATGCGCAGCCCGTTGTCGTTGTTCTCCAATCTTCGGAGGAAGTTTTTCATGGTATTATTCTCCGTAGTACTCTACGAAGTTGTTTTGGGTTTCCCAAAGCGTAATCTTTTGCAAGGCAACACCCGTTGGGAGCTTCGGACTCAGTCTCTGCCAAATTGCTACTGCTACGGTTTCGATGCTTGGCATTGTTCCAGCGAGCCAGGGTACATCCAGGTTGAGGTTTTGGTGATCCAAGTGGTCGATAACTTCCTCCCGAATAATCACCTTCAGGACCTTCAAATCCATCACACAGCCTGTCTCGGGATCTGGTTGACCTTTCACACACACATACAAGTCGAAGTTGTGTCCATGATAATGGGGATTGGCACATTTTCCGAATGTGGTGTAGTTGCGCTCGTCGGTCCAATTGGGATTCCACAACCGATGTGCGGCATTAAAATGTTCTTTCCGTGTGAGGTAAAGGATGGGCATTGCTAGGATACAAAATTACTGCCTTTTTTGGATTTCTTGCAGTTGAATGGTGTCGGGTTGGTCATATCTGATCACAGCGCCATTGTTTGCATCGATCATCCAATTCCACGGAAGGATAAAATTGAGTGCACTGGCCTCGTTCCATCTCTTTTTAAAGCGATGAGTTGCGGGTTGATAACCAGTCTTTTCCAAGACCATAGCGAGGGTATCGGTCTGCAATCTTGGTACACGCACGAAGCATGGCGTAACGCAGTGGATGCCAGAATCCGTTGTGCGATTGATTTTTGGCAATGGGGTTGATACGGCTTTGGGTTCTACGGTATCACCGGGCGACATTGGAATAAACTCAGGTCCAAGGATGCGAAAAAAGTGTACATCTGCCCCAGCGGGGGTAGATACAACGCGAATCACTTGCTGCTTGCCTGTAATCAGGGTTGCACAGGCTGTGAAGCCAAAGGCAATTGCGAAGACGGCGGCGATTATGCTTTGTTTCCGTACCAAGTGGCGAGTTGGTTCACCGTATATTGGATTTCGTCCAAGGTGTTGTGTTTTCCAAAACTGAAACGGATGGTGCTGCGATCGGTGCCAGGGTGGATGCTGTTAATTACATGGCTTCCACCGTCAGCGCCACTAGAACAAGCACTTCCTCCGCTGCAAGATATTCCAGCCAAATCGAGTTGGAACAACAACATGCTGCTCATTTCATTGGGTGGCAAAGAGACACTTAATACGGTGTAAAGACTGAGTCCTTCTGGGTCACCATTGAACTGTACACCTGGAATTTGTTGGCGTAAAAGGTCCATCATGGCCCTTTTTAGCTGGGTGATGTGTTGTTTTTTTGCGTCGATGTCGCGGTAAGCAATTTCAAGGGCTTTGGCCAATCCTACGATACCAATTACGTTCTCGGTACCGCCGCGCATTTCGCGCTCTTGGGCACCGCCGGTAATTTGGGGAACGATTTTGTTCTTTTTGTTGATGTAGATAAATCCACAACCTTTGGGTCCGTTAAATTTATGTCCTGCACCCGCCAAAAAGTCGATGTGACCTTGGCTTAAATCAAAGGGGAAATGCCCCATGGTCTGCACGGTATCGCAATGGAAAATGCCATTGGCATTGTGCACCATTTCACCCACGGCTTGGATATCGATCATGTTGCCAATTTCGTTGTTGGCATGCATCAAACTGACCAACGCATGGGGTTTTTGTTGCAGTAATTGTCCCAAATGTTGCATATCCACATGGCCTTTTTCATCGAGTTTGACGAAATCGAGGCCCACATGATGTTCATGGTGCAGTTCTTCTACGGTATGCAAAACGGCATGGTGTTCGATGGCCGAGGAAATGATATTCTGAATGCCCAATTTGGCAACCGAGCCACGCAGTGCGAGGTTGTCGGCTTCGGTTCCACCCGAAGTGAAGAAGATTTCACCAGGCGCGCAGTTCAGCAATTTCGCAACGGTGCCGCGGGCTTCTTCGATAATACCACGCACTTTTCTACCGTGCGCATGGGTTGAACTGGGGTTTCCGTAGTGCTCGCGCATCATTGGAACCATCGCTTCAATTACCTCGTCGGCCATCGGCGTGGTGGCTGCATTGTCGAGGTAAATTCTTTGGGCCGTTGTCATATTCTGTTGTTGATGTTCAAATATCCCAAGAATTTATAACATAGCTTGGCCATGGTAAATTCTGTGAGGATATCATTTTCTCTTGGCGCAATTTCAACGATGTCGAAACCCACCACTTGTTTTCTTTCTGCGATTCTGCGAAGCAACTTGCATCCTTGGATCCATGTGAGTCCGCCGGGCTCCGCTGTACCCACAGCGGGTGCTACCGAGGGGTCGAATCCGTCTGCGTCAATGGTCACATAAACCACATCGCCCAACTTGTCGATACAATCATCGATCCAAGCATCATTGTCCCACAAGTCATGGGCGTACCACGTATGTATGTTGTTCGATGATTTGATGAGTTGGCTTTCTTCGATGCACTGGGCACGGATACCCACTTGAACCAAATTCAATCCCATGTCGTGGATGCGGTGCATCACGCTGGCATGTGAATAGGGGTTGCCTTGGTAGGCTGCTCTCAAATCGCTGTGTGCGTCGATTTGTAAAACGCTGATATTGGGGTACTTTTCGGCGTAGGCCTGCATGTAACCGTAGGTTACGGTGTGTTCAGAGCCCAAAGAAACCACAAATTTGTTGAGGTTGAGGAGTTCGCGGGTTTGGTCGGTGATCAGCTTTACAGCCGCGGCATCGATGGCACCGGTGAAATCGATGGGTTCTAGGGTTGCAATTCCGAAATTTTTGTATGCTTCACGATCGGTTTCTTCGTCGTAAAATTCCACGAAGTGACTGGCCTCTACCATGGCGGAAGGGCCTTTGTCCGATCCCATGAGGTAGGAGCTAGAGTATTCGTAAGGGGTTAATTGAACCACCACTTTGGCATTTTCCAAAGTTGCGAGTTCGGTTTCAGGGAAGGCCAAAAAGCCCTCTTCTGCCGACATCACTTTTTGCATGGGCGCGGGGTTATTTTACGCGTTCAACATAGCTACCGGTGCGGGTATCCACCCTGATTTTTTCACCGGTATTCACAAACAATGGTACCATCACGTTCGCACCGGTTTCGGTGGTTGCGGGTTTGAGGGTGTTTGTGGCAGTATCGCCTTTCATGCCGGGCTCTGTGTAGGTGATTTCCACTACAGCGTGTGATGGCGGTTCCGCAGAAACGGGGGTTTCACCTTCAAAAGCAACCAGAACGGTATCGCCTTCTTTCATGAATTTGGCACCTTCTCCAAACATGAATTTTGCGATGGGCACTTGATCATAGGTTTCATTATCCATGCAGATGAATGCCTCACCTTCGGCGTACAAATAGGCCAATTCCTTGGTCTCTACACGCACAATTTCAACCGATTCACCACTGCGGAAGCGGTTTTCAGCCAATTTGCCGTCTTTCACGCGACGCATTTTGCCTTGATAGAATGCACGCAAGTTTCCTGGGGTGCGGTGTTGCCATTCGATGACTTGAACGAGTTCGCCGTTGTAGCGCAGAAAATTTCCAACCGATACGTCTTGAGTAGTTGCCATAAATTGAATTACTGCAAAAATACGACAATTTTCGCAAAGGGTTTAATTCACGGCCCGAGGCCACTAAAAGAGCGGGGTTTGGGATTACAATAGCAGCGATTTTCCCCATCGGTGCATGCACCGCAAAATGAACAATCGGTGTTTGTAGGCAAACGGAGACGACATTCCGCAGCTGGTTGGACAAGGTAGAATACTGGCCAATTTGGCTGCTTGGGTCTTGGTGAGGTTGTTGCAAGGGGTGTTGAAGTAGAATTGCGATGCGGCTTCAATACCAAATACCGGGGCGATTTTCGCTTTCTCAGATTCGCTGCCCTCTGCTCTCAGGGTCTGGGCTTTCAGCAAAAGTTCTTCGCCAGGACCAAATTCAATGATGTTGAGATAGACCTCCAAAATTCGCTCCTTTCCCCACAGCAGTTCGATCAAAGCGGTGAACCATACTTCGAGCCCTTTGCGCACCCAAGAACGCCCCTCCCACAGAAATACATTTTTCGCAGTTTGTTGTGAAATGGTGCTCGCTCCCCGCACTTTTCCGCCGCTCATGTTGTGTTGAATGGCTTTTTGAATGGCTTTGAAATCAAATCCATGGTGCTCCTTAAAGCGCTGGTCTTCGCCACAGATAACCGCTATTTTGATGTTGTTCCCGATGTTTTCATAATCCACCCAAGTTTGGTTGCAATCAACATCGTACAGACTACTTCTGTTGCTCATGAGTGCCGTTGTGGGCGGATTGATGAATCGGTAAGCGACCACCCAAAGCAGGGATATCGCGATAAAAGCCAACAGCAGTCGGAAAATCCATTTGATGACGCGGTAAAACAAAAAGAGGGTTATCATCAGAATCCTTGTATGCCTTTCACGGTTGTATACTTCAACACGTTGCTCTTGTTGGGGTAAATGCGCTTGAAGGCACTCTGCACCATGAGGGTGGCCTCGTGGAATCCACACAAAATCAGTTTCAATTTGCCTGGATAGGTGTTGATGTCGCCAATGGCATAAATTCCGGGGACATTGGTGCTGTAGTCAAAGGTGTTTACCTCGATGGCCGCTTTGTCGATGTTCAAGCCCCAGTCGGCGATCGGACCCAATTTGGGCGATAGGCCAAACAGCGGCAGAAAGTAATCGCACTCAACCCAATTGAGTTCTTCTGTACCATCGGTGGCGATTCCCACGGCGTTCAAATGATTGGATTCTGCATCGCCCTTGAGCTGCACCACTTCGCTGTTCACAATGAGTTGAATGTCTTTTTGTGCATCCATTTCCATGACCTTTTGAACCGAATCTGGGTGCCCACGAAACTGTGTTCTGCGGTGAATGATGGTGACTTCGGCCGCTACGTCTTTCAAGAAAATGGTCCAGTCGAGTGCAGAATCTCCACCGCCGGCGATCACAACGCGTTTGTTTCGGAATTTTTCAGGGTCTTTGATGATGTAGTCCACGCCGCAATTTTCGAAGTTGGCCAAGTTTTCAATGGGGGGTTTGCGCGGTTCGAAGCAACCCAGCCCACCAGCTATGGCAATGTTTGGGGCGATGTGCACCGTGCCTTTGTCGGTGGTAACCTTGAATTTGTTGTCATCCATCGCCTCAATGGATTCAGCGCGTTCTCCCAGCGTAAATCCGGGCTTAAAGGGCTCGGCCTGTTTCATCAGATTGTCGATCAAATCGCCAGCAAGAATGTCGGGGAATCCCGGAATGTCATAGATGGGCTTTTTGGGATAAATCTCTGTAAGCTGTCCGCCTGGCTGCGCCAAAGCATCAATCAAATGGCAGCGCAATTTGAGCAATCCGGCTTCAAAGACGGTGAACAATCCTACGGGACCTGCGCCGATGATGATGATGTCTGTTTCGATGGGTTGTTGGGATGACATGGTATACATTAATAATCAAACACTTTGACCAAACCCTCTTTGCGGTATTCGTACACCGATTTACCGATGTCGATTCGGCCGCCGAGTTTGAGTTTGTTGAGGTCGGTGATTTCTGCTTCTAGGGTATAAATCCGGCCGTTGGTTTTGGCCGCTAGTTCAACATAGTGCGGGTGGATTTTGTCCGAAACGCCGCAGAGGATGATGTTCACGGGCTTGGTCACTTGTTTGATGAGCGATATGTCTTTGATGGCTGCATTGTTGTCGGCGATCATGATAAAGCTATCAAGTTGTGGCCAGCGCTTTTGCGCGGCGATGAGTGCTTCTACGTTGTTTTCTGGAATATCGCCACCATCGCCCCTGCGCATCGCTGTTTGCATGGTTTTGTACACAGTGTCGAATGTGTGCGATTCAGCAAAATGCAACCCGCCACAGAATCCAATGCGTTTAAGCATATCTGGGGTTTCGTTGCCATCGTTGAAGAAGACCACCCTTCCATTTTCCAAACACGTTTTGGAGTGTTTCATCCAAAGCATCACTTGGGCGGTGTAAGGGGTCATGCTACCGGTAACATCCACCAAAACTGCATACTTGCCACCCCAGTTCTTGCGGGTGAGGATTTTGAATTCATCGGTATTGCGCAACCCGAAAGTATCAAAAAACCCGGTTTGCTCGAAATGACCGGGCACGCGTTTGAGGGGAATGGAATCGCGCACAATGCGGGTTTCTTTTTTGCGGAACCACAATCCTGCCGAGGTGTATTTGATGTGTTGCTTTTTTTTGTCTTTGCTGTGCGGCAAATAATAGCCTGTTTCTACTTCGCGTTTTCGGATTCGGTAACTCACCTTCTCGGGAATCCAGATTTGGGTGTCTTTGTAGCTATCGATGATGCGATCAATTTTGGCAATCTCTCTTTCGGTTTCTGCCTTGGGCGGCCTGCTTTTGAGGTATACCACAAAGCCATGGTAGCAGCCCTCTGCAGCTTCCAAGGTCTTGGGTGATTTTTGTTCAAATACCCGCCATAGGATGTCGGATTGTTTGTATAATTCCGGCCAAATGGCCTTTAAATTATTCAGTCTGCGTAGATTGAGCTTGGGCTGATTGAAGGTATCTACTTGCTTGTAACGGGTGTAGACCAAATGAATGGCATGTACTTCGGTGGCCGGTGGCAATTTGAGTTTGAGCACCTCCGGTTTGAACTGAGAACTGGCGAAGGGCATGGGCAAATACAGCACAAATTTTCCTGTATCTATGGGGTGCAAGCCAATGACATAGGGTTTGTTCGCCACAATATCGGCCGGTTTGATTTGCGCTTTGGCCGCGTGCACAACCATCAGTAGGATGGCCCACACAATTTTTTTTAGGGCTTGACGATGGTGGATAGTGTGCACGGGACGAATTTAGAGGAGTTGGGTGAGAGATTCAGTACCCAAAGTTCTTTCGGTGGTAAAACCTTCCCCGTATTGGGTGCCAATGGTTCTGCCATATTCCAAGGCCCTTGCACTCAGGAATTCCATGAATTCTTTGCTGCTAATAGGGGTTTCGGGCTCGGTGCTATTGGGGTTGTAGAATTGGGTTTTGAATGCCAAAATGGATTGCATTTTTTGTTCAAAAACATCGCTGATATCGACAATTACATCCGGTTTCATGAATCGATCTTGGATGTAGTGGTATACGGCTTTCGGACGGTGCGCTTCGAGAGGCGGTGTTGATATTTTGGGTAGTCCAGCCAAAAAGCAAGCCCTTGAGACCAGTTCTGCGGCCCTTCCATGGTCGGGATGTCTGTCACTCGTCGCATTTGCCAACACAATGCTTGGTTTGTATTTGCGAATTTGTGTAACCACTGCCATCAATGACGATTCGTTGATTTCAAAATAGCCATCGCCGAGGTCGAGGTTTTCACGCACAGACAATCCCATGATTTTGCTGCTTTCGGCAGCCTCTGCATCGCGATCAGCAGCTGTACCACGGGTGCCCAGTTCACCGCGCGTTAGGTCGATGATGCCACAGGCCTGTCCCATCCGAATGTGTTTGATGAGGGTGCCACTTGCGGCCAATTCCACATCATCGGGGTGGGCTGCGAATGCCAGAACGTCTAGGTTTTTTGTGGTCATAGTGTTGCGGGAGGATTGAAGATGAGGTTTAGCAGGGTATTCCCCACCGCTTGCAGGGTGCTTTTGTCGATGGCATCCAGGTTGTCGTCATGGGTGTGCCAGTAGGGGGCAAAACCTGTATTCTCGTTGTATTGGATGATGTCGATCATGGGAATGTTGGTGGCTTCGTACACGTATTTGTGGTCGTCTGTGATGGCACCGATGTTCTGCAACTGAAAGTGGTTATCATGTCCGAGTTCCTTGGCGATTTGCCAGGTGTGTACCAAAATCCAGTTGGCGTATTGGTTGGAATTGGCTTCCCACATGAATTTGGCATCTTTCCCACCGACCATGTCGAGCAGTACACCAAAGTTGGCTTTGTAGCCCGGTGTGTGCAGGTTTTTACCCCAGTATTGACTGCCCAAGCAGAACGAATTTTCAATTTCAGAAACGCCCAAATCTTCGGCATCAAAGAGAATGAAATCTACGCCCCATTCGGGTTTTTCGCTGTGAAGGATGCGTGCCAATTCCAGGATGACACCCACGCCGCTGGCGCCATCGTTTGCCGCGAGGATGGGGTCTTTTGGGTTTTCGTCATCTTGATCTGCCATGGGTCTGCTATCCCAGTGGGCGGCGAAAATCATGCGTTTTTCGGCTTGCGGGTTGATGCTTCCGATGAGGTTATAGATGGGGATTGTGGCTCCTGAAGTGGGATTTTTGGATTGTCCAACTTGGAAATAGGTGGTGTCGCAGTTCGATTTGAGTTGCTTCAACAGCCAATCTGCGCACTGCTTGTGTGCGGGGGTGCCGGGAATACGGAAGCCAAAATCAAGCTGTGATTTGATGTGGTTGTAGGCGTTATCGGCCGAGAAGCCGTTTTTTTTCTGGGTGACGATGACAGTTTCAGACGCTGCTAGGGTGTCGGTTTCGGGGGTTTCCGCAGATTGGTTACAGCCCCAAAAAAGAAAGGATGCAGCGGTGCAAAAAGTCAATATGTACTTTGCTTTCATCAATGTTGTACAAAGTTAATTAATTGTGCGGGTAGGGTGATTCAAAATTATATTTTAAGGTCTATTTTCGCCTGAACAAGCATGGATATTCAAATTCAGAGTATGACGGGTTTTGGGCGGGCCCAAATAGAGACGCCCACTTTGCGCGCGGTGTGTGAGATCAAAGCATTAAATGGTCGGTATTTTGAGGCCGATTTGCGGTTGCCAAAGTTTTTGTATGAGATTGATGCGCAGATTCGCCGTCAGCTGAATGAAAAATTGGAGCGAGGTACCATTACCTGCACCTACAGCATTACGTTTCCGAATGTGAAGGCGGAGGATCAAACCATCCACATCAACGCGGGATTGGCGAAGGCCTATCTAGACAAATACAATGAGTTGAGTGCGGATTTGGGTGTGGAGTTTCGCGATCCGTTCAGGGAGATTATTCGGATTCCTGAAGTGATTCAAACCGCTGAGCGCGGATTGGATGAAGGCGTGAAACAAGCGATTGTGGAACTGACAATGCAAGCTGCGGATTTGTTGGTGCAGTTCAGAAAAGAGGAAGGCGCAGCCACGGGGGAGAAACTGCTTTCGTTGGTTGAGTCGATTCAGTTGGATTTGAACGAGGTTTCGATTCACGAGGAACCGCGCAAGCAAGGCTTGCGCGATCGCATTTACGGCCAACTGGCCGAACACGTAAGTGCAGAATTGCGCGATAACAATCGCTTCGAACAAGAAATCTTGTTGTACCTCGATAAGTGGGACATCGCCGAAGAAAAGCAGCGCCTACAACA